>Ga0307408_100000060_pt1 | contig 132341 bp, 112 predicted proteins | sample 322Cmetagenome_FD_202116 | JGI IMG/M metagenome (GOLD analysis project Ga0307408, IMG submission 202116) | Maize rhizosphere microbial communities from greenhouse at UC Davis, California, United States - 322HYB-C-3 | ecosystem: Host-associated > Plants > Roots > Rhizosphere > Soil | place...
CAACTCGTAACGGTATCCATCACGGGCAGGCATTTCTCCCCGAGGATTCATTTTTAGAAATTTATCAAGAAAAGTAAAAACGTGTTGTAATCTGTGTATCGGTACGCCTGAGCACCCAGGTATGTTGATAGTATGTTTTCACCGGCTCGGGGTAATTTCAGGGCCAGCTTTTTGAACACCATTATTCTGAGTTTTTCCTTTCAACACACAGGCCACAATTCCTATGAAAAAAATAATCTTTACCTTGATCACCCTATTCAGTTTTTTTGCGCTTACACCCACTTTCGCCGACGACGGCTCTCCGGTATTTGAGTTGCGTGTTTACACTACACATCCAGGTAAAATGCCGGATCTGCTGGCACGCTTTAAAAATCACACCACCAAACTTTTTGAGCGCCACGGCATGGTAAATGTCGGCTATTGGTTGCCGGTCGAGCAAAAAGGCGGTGACAAACTTCATTATATTTTGAAATACAAAAACCGTGCTGCAGCAGAAGCGGCGTGGAAGGCATTTGCTGCCGATCCAGAATGGATCAAAGTTCAAAAAGAAAGCGAAGCCAATGGCCCTATAGTTGCGGGGGTTGAATCCACTTTCTTAGTATCTACCGATTTTTCAAAAATCCAGTAATGGAAATGTATAGAGTGCGCTTAATGCGCACTCATTTAATTGAGCTGTACCTGTTTAAAATAAAAATGATATTCAGACGACAAATTGCCATACTCAACAAGCCAATCAGAAACAAAATCAATACCTCAGGCTCTGGCACTTCAGTTGCGTAGTGAAACACCAGATCATCCAGATAAGGAGTTGTTTGGCTTGCAACATGAACGTAGGAAATACCAAATTCGGCCTGAAGTGTGATTTTCTGGTTAGGTATGTAGGGAGTGCTATTTTCAGTGCTCATTCCCCATACCCCACCTTCGGTGGAAAGTATTTCAAGAAAATTATTTGGACCCGTAGCTAAAACACTGTTTTTTAATTCATCTAAGTTATTCAAAACAAAACTGACATAAACTGGCAGTTCACCTACAAATGAAAAGCTAAAACCGGGGCCAGTGATACTATTTTCTGATGGCCAGCTTGCTAAATAAGCATTATCGAAAATAATACCTTTGTTTGCATATTGATCGGTTAATTGCATTACCTGATCTGGATAATCCCGCTCCAAATCGTCAAAATCAATAACAACTGCCTGACTACAAGCACTGGCGAATAAACAGAAAATAAAAACGAAATATAAAACGGCTTTTTTGTTACGCATTTTAAAATACTCCCTTTTTGCCAATTGAAAGACGCTGATCTACTCCATCGCTCACATAAGCAGCTTCGAAATAGAAACTCAAGGCCTTTAGGCGACACCCCAAAAAACTTCACAAGTGTCTGGTCTCTGCCGGGCAAGATTCATAATCGTCGTTGCGACCATCTTGATACTGAACTGGAGCGGCAGCGACGTCCTGTTCTGCATTATCCAGACAGGTAAGGTAGACGGCGTGAAACTCTCCACCAAAAACCGCTAACCAGCCTCTGGAGAATGGCCTGACACCGCAATGCTTGCAAAAGAAGTGGTGAAGTATGGGGGAAGACTCTATTGGGGATGTCCACTGGTAGTCCGACAAACTTTCAGAGCCTTGCAACAGACGGAAAGCGTCGCCCTTGGCAAAGGCTTTCCAAAATCGCGTTTTACTGCAGAAGGAACAATTGCAACGACTTGTACCCGCAGACAAATCAAGGTCGCATTCAAACTGGAGTGCACCACAGTGACAACTGCCTTTGTATGTTTTCAGCATTTTTAAATTTTCTCCGCGTTAAATTCCAAACCACGACCAAACTATTCATTCCAGGATCTCGCCAAAAACCGTCCTTTACCACCTGCTAATACATGTATTGCCAATTGCGTATTTCGGCTTTGCGCTTCAATTGATTTCAATCGAGTCATGTAGCGTAAGATTTCCTTTTGAAGGCTCGGAATAAGTTCATCCCAGCCTTGTTGGGCAAGTTGATTTTGCGCTAAAGCCTCACTAAACCAAGTAGGCATTGGATGAACGGGCCCCGGTTTATAATTTGCGTCAAATTGCAGCTTTACGTCCACAACACTTCCAACCTTGGTATTGGATGCTTTGAGTACTTCACCACTCAAATACAAATAAAAACTTCCATCACCAGCAGGCATCATATTGATACGCCACGGTGGCTCCGGTTTACTGTTTACCTGCACCAGTACAGGAAGAGGCTTACGCCAATTTTCTTTTAGTTGTGCAGCCAGTGTTGCACTGACCAGTACATAAGGATTGATTCCACGCTTTTTGATCGTGGAGGTAAAACAAATACTGGCCATAGCGCATTCATCTCGCTGGGTGAAAGAGCATGAGAAGTTTTGGGCGTAGTAGTAAGCTTAACGAGAGCGCCCTGCCCATAAAATAGCAAATTTATATGCACGAATAATAGTGTGATATTTGAGCAAAAAAAATCCCCCGCCAACTTTCACTGACGAGGGATTTTTTAATAACCAAAGAAGTTACTAGCTATGTGTTAATACACATCGCGCAAATAGCGTTTATCCATATTTAATTTGCGGATGTAGTTAACGGTTTCGGCCTCATCAAATTTTCCGTATTGCTGGATGATGTCGCGCAGGGCCTGGTCTACGTCTTTTGCCATGCGGCTGGCGTCGCCGCAGACACAGAAGTAAGCGCCCTGCTCTAACCATTCCCACAATTCAGCGCCGCGTTCACGCATGCGATCTTGCACATAGATTTTTTGTGTTTGATCGCGCGAGAAGGCGAGGCTTAATTCATTCAGCACACCATCTTTTTGGAATTGTTGGATTTCATCTTGATAATAAAAATCGCTGGCGGCGTGTTGCTCACCGAAGAACAACCAATTTTTACCCGCATCACCGCGTGCCTGGCGCTCTTGTAAAAATCCACGGAAGGGAGCGACACCCGTGCCGGGGCCGACCATGATCAACGGTGTATCACCATTTTCCGGCACATGGAAATGTTTGCTGGGCTGTACGAAGATGGGAACATCAACGCCTTCGGCACGATCCGCTAAAAAGGTGGATGCAACACCTTTGCGAATTTTTTTGCTGTCGCGGAAACGACTATAGCGCACCGCCGAAACCGTAAGGTCAATTCGGGTTGGTTGCGCTTTTGAACTTGAGGCGATGGAATATAAACGCGGTTGCATGCGTTTTAGTAGCGGCAAAAATTCATCCACACCCGCGCGAATAGGGAACTCTTGCAGAATATCCGCAAGTTGGCGACCGTAAAGCCATTCTTGTAATTCAGCTTTGTGTTCTGCGTCGAGTAACTTTTTTAATTCGCTGCTATTGCTGCGCTGCGCAATAAAATTCAGCGCCTCTAAACTGGGGCGGCAAATTTCATAATTTTCCAGCAGCGCTTGGTGCAGCGGTTTTTCGTGGGTGTCCACAACCACAGGCACTGCCGCGTTAAAGTTCAGCGCCTGCTCAAGCTCGAACACATAGTCGGGGCAATTTTTTGGCCAAACGCCCAGCGCATCGCCCGCTTCATAAGTAATGCCTGAATCGCCCAAATCAAAACCAAATTGGCGAACATCCTTACCGGAACCTTCGCGATTTAAACGTTGGTTGATAACCAGGCGCGAAGCATAGGGGTTGGCTTTGCTATAAGCAGCCGATAAAGAAGGCACGGTGGATGCTGGATGGGTAGTTGCAGTCATGGAGGGTGATGTATTCGCCGCAGATGCTGTTATAACAGAAGTTAGGGGTGCTAATTGCTCACTGAGCTTAGCAAACCATTCTGCTGCTGGCGACTCAAAATCGCTATCGCAATCCACCCGCTCTACCAATGCGCTAGCACCCAATGCCTGCAAACGCGCAAATAATTTTTTGCCATGACCACAGAATTGGTCGTAATTGGAATCACCCAACGCCAACAAGGCAAATTGCACAGCGCTTAAATCCGGTGCGGTATCGCTGGTTAACTGACCCCAGAAATCGCCGCCGTTATCGGGCGCATCGCCATCGCCAAAGGTGCTGGTAACGAATACCACAACTTTATTCTTTGCCAGTTTTTCTACCGAATAATCGTTCATGGATTGGAGATTAACCGCCCAACCCTGCACCGATAATTGCTGCGCGAATTTTTCGGCGAGCGCTTCTGCATTACCGGTTTGTGATGCCCAGAGCAGCACCAATTCCGGTTTGGCTTGCGCAGGTGCAACCACCCCCATGGCGGCAACACCTGCAGGCAGCACACGACTAAACATTCCAGCGAGCAAACCATTTACCCAAGTGCGATGTGGCGGTGCGATGGGCGCATCAGCAGGTAGCGCAGGCACGGCGGAAATCGCCTTGACGCTGGCTTGCAGGCCGCTCACATAACCGCCCAAATAAATCAGCTCAGCATCGGAAAATTCGGGTGCTACGGCTTCCACTACACCGATTTTGCTAGCGAAGGTTTTAATCAAGGTCATGCTGGTTTCCTCGCTCACTGCAGCAAAGGCCATGGGCATTTCATAGTCGTACTCATGGCTATTGGCGTTTTGTGCGGAGTCGTCGGTGGAGTCGCTTGCTTCGGCAAACACTTCTACGCGTTTTAATGCGACCGCAGCCACTTTTAATTCTGGCTGCTGGGAAATTGCATCGATTTTATCGCTGGTCACCGCATTGATGCAGAGGTTATCGCCGTAAGCATCGTTCCAGTGAATCGGTGCAAAACAGCAACCTGGTTGTACCCGATCAGTCACCACCGCAGGCAAAATCGCGTAACCGCGACGCGAGCGGATTTCCACTTTGTCTTTATTTTTAATACCCAACTCGGTTGCATCCTGCGGATGAATTTCCACAAAGGTGCCCGGATTTAATTTATTGAGCGTGGCAATTTTTCCGGTTTTGGTCAGGGTGTGCCATTGATGTTGCACGCGGCCAGTATTCAGAATAATGGGGAATTCAGCACTCGGCATTTCTGCCGCATCCACATGGGGGCGCGCGTGAAAAATTGCTTTGCCAGAATCAGTCGCAAATTGAATAAAGGGTTTGCTGCCGTCCTCCGCGATTTTAAGCGGTTGATTGATGCCGGTATTTAAATAACGAATAGGATTGCGCGTAGAAGTTTCATCGGCGCAGGGCCATTGCAGCGGCGCTTCGCGCAAACGCGTGTAATTTACGCCGCGTAAATCGTAACCGGTTTTTGGGTTGTAACTTTGTTTGATTTCTTCAAACACTTCGGCGGCAGAATTAAAACTGAATCCCTCACTAAAACCCATTTCGCAGGCAACGCGCGCAATAATTTCCCAATCAGCCATGGCCTCACCGGGTGGGTTCACCGCTTCTTGCATAAGCGTGATATTGCGCTCGGAGTTGATCATCACCCCTTCCGCTTCTGCCCATAACGCACCGGGCAATAAAATATCGGCGTAGCGATTGGTTTCGGTATCAAGGAACGCATCCTGCGCGATAACCAGCTCCGCTTTTTGCAAACCTTCAATCACAATTTTGCGATTGGGCACAGACGCTACCGGATTGGTGCAAATTACCCAGCAGGCTTTTACTTCACCGGCAGCCATTCGCTCAAATAAATCGACGGTGCCTTTGCCGAGTTTGGTGCTGATGCTGCCTGGTTCAACGCCCCACATTTGCTCGATAAATTCACGATCTTTTTCCACTAATAATGTGCGCTGCCCTGGCAGACCCGGGCCCATATAACCCATCTCGCGTCCGCCCATGGCATTGGGTTGGCCGGTGAGTGAAAAAGGGCCGCTACCGAGGCGACAAATTTTTCCCATCGCCAAATGCAAATTGCAAATTGCGTTGGTATTCCAGGTGCCGTGGGTGCTTTGGTTTAAGCCCATAGTCCAGCAGGTCATAAACTCGGGCGCATTGCCGATCATGTCAGCAGTTTTAATTAATTGTTCAACAGAAAGACCGGTAACTTCACTCACTTTTTCGGGCGTGTAATCCGCTAAAAATTCCGGAAAACTTTCCCAGCCTTGGGTGTACTGCGCAATAAATTCTGCATCGGTTTTGCCATTTTTGTGCAACAAAAATAACAGGCCGTTTAACAATGCGAGATCAGTACCGGGTTTGATCGGCAAATACAGATCCGCTTTGTCTGCAGTTGTAGTGCGGCGCGGATCAACCACAATTAATTTTGCACCGGCTTTGACGCGATCCATCATGCGCAAATACAAAATCGGGTGGCAGTCCGCCATGTTCGCGCCTATCACCAAAAACAAATCGCTGTGATCAAAATCCTGATAGGAACCGGGTGGCGCATCGGAGCCGAGGGAGAGTTTGTAACCCGCGCCCGCGCTCGCCATACACAGGCGCGAGTTGGACTCGATATTGTTGGTGCGCAAAAAACCCTTAGCGAGTTTGTTGGCGAGGTACTGGGATTCAATCGACATCTGCCCCGACACATAAAAGCTGATGGCATCGGGGCCGTGAGTATCCAGAATCTCGCGCAGGCGTTTGGCGGTAGTACTGATCGCCTGCGCCATGGAGGTTTTTACCGGGTCGCGGTTGCGTTCACTGCGCACAAAGGCAGATTCCATACGACCAGAGTTGGTGAGCGCCTGGGCGCTGGTCTGACCTTTGGTACACAAGCGGCCAAAATTGGCAGGATGGTTTTTATCGCCACTGACTTTGGTGATTTTTTTACCGTCGGTTTCCAGCACCATGCCGCAGCCAACGCCGCAGTAGGGGCATACCGAACGCACGGATTTGTTTTCGTTTTTAGTCTCGGTTTTGCTATCGATTTTAACAATGGATTCAGACATAGGTTTGCAACTCCTCATTAAGAGGGGTTTAGCAAGCGCTATGCCAGTGGCTGGTAAGGTGTGGCGCTTTAGGTAAATTCGTGCAAACGAATCCCAAAAAAAACGCTCAACAGACTGATTTTTATAGCATTTTTAAATACATCAAGCCCACCCCCTCACTGCGGCAAGCAAGAGGGAACTGGGGTATCGACTATTTTTTGCATCATCTAAATGCATATTTTTGGGGCGCGGGCACCAGTTTGTTATTGAATGGTGCACCGAGCAGATAGATGTCTCATAAACAGGAAAGAGCGCCACTCACTTTACGCACCAAAAGTGATCAAAATCAGGTCTTAAACTGCCCTACCAACTGCTGCAGCTCCGTACCAACACTCGCCAATTCATTGCCTGACTGCTGGGAGCGGGCAGCGTAGCGACTGGCGGATTCTGTGGCATCAGCAATGGCGTGCATGTTGCGATTGATGGACTCAATCACTTGGGTCTGCTCCTCGGCGGCGGTGGCGATTTGCAAACCGCGCTGGCTAATAGTGCTGACCTGTTGATCAATAGCGCCGAGCGCATCCGATGTTGCACACACCATTTGCACCGAGACATCACCCTTCACCAAACTGCGTTTGATTGAATCGCTCGCTGCCGTGGTACTGGCTTGCAGGCGTTGGATCATCTGTTGGATTTCTTCGGTAGAGGCTTGGGTGCGGGCTGCCAAAGCGCGTACTTCGTCGGCCACCACCGCAAAACCGCGCCCCTGTTCGCCAGCACGCGCCGCTTCGATAGAGGCATTGAGTGCGAGCAAGTTGGTCTGCTCGGCGATGCCGCGAATCACATCCGACACAGCGCCAATGCCGTTTACCTCTTTCTGCAGCTGCTGCAAACCATCGGTATTGAGTTTGACTTCCGACGACAGCGCCTGAATGTTATCGATAGATTTGGCCGCCGTTGTTTGCGCATCTTTGGTGGTGGATTCCGCTACATTGGCTGCTGTTGCTGCGTCCTGGGTGCTGCGCGCCACTTCTACCGCCGACGCTGCCATCTCATTAATAGCGCTGGCGACTTGCAGGGTTTGTTCGCGCTGGTTATCCAGGGTTTGGTGGGTAGCGCTGGTGTCTTGCGATACCTGCTGGCCGATGCTGGCAACCTGCAAGGTGAGCTGCTGGATGCGTTGGATCATGCCGTGGATGGAATCGACAAAGCTGTTAAAGGCACTGATTACCGCGCCGATTTCGTCGTCGCTGGTACGGGTTAAACGGCGGGTTAAATCGCCACCGCCGCGCGCAATATCTTCAAGGCTGCGCACCAAACCATTGAGTGGTGCCAGAGTTTTATTGGCGATATACACCGCAAGCAGCGCTATCGCCCCGAGCAATACCAACGCTGCCGCAAACACCCACATCAGGGTCGCGGTAATATGCTCATCGGCCACGGCGCGCGCCGAAGCGACAGCTTCATCAATATTGTCGATGTAAAAACCGGTGCCCAGCATCAGGTTCCATTTATCGAGCCAAATGGCATAGCTTAATTTTGGGTAGGCGGTATCGCCCTGCCCCAAACGCGGGAAGTGATAGGTCACAAAGCCACCGCCTGCCTGCCCTTGTTTGACCAACTCGTTGATCAGGAACACACCATTAACGTCTTTGTAGTCGCGAAAGCTGTCGCCAATACGTGCGCTGTCGCTACCGGAAAATACCCGCACTGAATTGCCGTCGTAGCCAAAGTAATAGCCATCCTTACCGTATTTAAGCTGCTTCAGCAGGGCGATGGCCTGATCTTTTTGCGCGGAGTCGCCCGCGGGAGCGGCATCGTATAAGGGCTTAACGAGGGAGCTGGCGATATCCAGCGAATTGCGCAGTTCGTTTCTATGCGCGCTGAGCAGGGTGTCGCGCAATATGTCCATGTCCCTATCAACTACGCCTTGCATGCGCGAACTAACTAACGCCAAGAGCACGATAAGAATAGCGATACCGGGCAGTAGCCCAAGCAAAATCAATTTGAGTTTCATTGACATGGAACCCATTCCCCACCTCCGATTCTTGTTATTGTCAGGGCAGATGTAGCCATCCGCCATATGGTTATTTCGACCAATTGTAACCAGTTTGGCTTGAACAGCCAGCAATTCAGACTAAAAGATCTAAAATCGTCTATATTCAATTACATAGTTATAACCGATGACCCGTAATGGCACTGCGATGACCCAGGAAACAGAGATTCACTTACTGCTTAAAAAACTGGCCGTGCCAACACAGGATCTGGCGCAGTTGAGTTTTTGTCGCGGCGCCAAAGAGGCTCAGGTAAAAGAATGGCTGCAAACCTTGCCGCTCACACAAGTACAGCAAGTCAGCGCCCAGCTCTATCAAGCCGTGCATGAAATCAGCCGCGCGGAGATGAACAGCGAGCAGCGCCTGGCGATTCTGGAGCTCCTGCGGATTCCGGTACACCACACCCTCAATGGCCTCGCACGCAAGTACCTGAACCAACCGCTGATTCTGCCAGAGGCGGCGCTGAAAACGGCCACTATTGCCCAAGCGATCCAGAAGCATTTTCTCAACGGCTACCTGATATTGGTGCGCCAGCTGTGCCAAAAACCCGGCCTCAAAAAAGAAGCCCATGACCTGCAAGCACTGGTGATTGCTCGCGCGCTAACGGCGCTGGGCTTGTTGGTATTGCGCTCCTACCAACTTTATTTACCCATCGCCAGCCAGGTGTGGAGTGAAGTTCATGCGCTCTACCAAATCGCCTGCGCGCTGGGTGTTGCGCAAGTTCCGGTCGATGACCGCCTGCCGCACCAACACGACGTAAAAACCATCCATAACCAGTATTTACGTGTGTTGTTGCTCGCCTCGGCACGCCCTAACCAACTGCGTCAGGACGAGATTGAAAATACCTACAACCTGCTGGAAACCTTGGCCGCCAGCGCTGAACTGGACGATTACGACCCCAAGGGTAAAGAAAACCTGTTTGTGGTACTGACCAACAGCAACCGCTCACCTTTTTATAAATCCCACTGGCGCCCTGCCGCCGCTGCAGAAACAACGACGGCACTGGAACTGCGCACCCATCAATTAGTTACCAAACTGGATGAACTCGCCAAAAATACTGGCGAGAGCAATGGCGATCACAAGCCGGTCGCACTCAGCGCGGCGCTGGTTAAACATTTGGAGCAGGCCTGGAGCCATTTGGCACTGCGCAGCTTTGAGCGGCAGGATGTAAATGCCGAGATCGAAGTCACTGTGGGGCTAAGTAACATCCATTTTCACCTCGCGGACGAACAAGCATTCAATGTGTTCTTAAATCGCAGCAGCGGAGTCGCGGTGGCACCGGAGAAAGGCGACATCTTCCAAAAACGCGGCGTTCAGCTTAAAAAAAATACCCCCCAGAATAACGATGACCCCTGGGGCGATGCATTTGATGTGCGCGGCACTCCGCTGGAGGGGAAAGCCTTATCCACCTTTAATATTGAGAAAAAACTGCTGGAGCGGGAACAAGTGGACTATCAGGGGCTGCACCCGATTTACAAAGTGCCGCTGGTGGATCGCAGCCTGGGTGGTTACGGCCTGGAATGGCGCAGTGAAATTCCGGTGCAGGTGCGTGCAGGTGAATTGCTCGGGCTACGTGAGTATGGACGCAACAAATGGGCGATTGGGGTGGTGCGCTGGGCGCATCAAATCAAGGGCGCTACCCAGCTGGGCATTCAAATACTGGCGCCCCAAGCCGTGCCGGTGGCTATCGCGATAGTCCACAAAACCGGTGCCCTCTCTGAATACTTGCGCGCACTGCAGATCCCCGAGTTGCGCGCGGTTAATCAACCGGCCAGTGTGATTACCAATGCGGTTTCCTTTCACGAATACAACAAGGCGCGGCTCTACAGCCAACCGGCACCGGGGAGTCAAACAGCGGGAGATAAATCAATCCAGCTGACCCAGCGGTTATTTGCCACGGGCGCCTTTAGCCAATTTGCCTTCCGCGAATTGATGAGCACCAGCGGCGAACCCACCAGCGCCAAAGACGATTTTAATTCCGTATGGGAATAAAGGCCTAACAGGGTTAGCGGGTGAAACCAGCTGTAATGCGCTGTAGTTGTTGCAACCCGGGGCACAGTGCATCATTCACCCCATATAACTAAAAGGCTCGACCAGATCCCATAAACCGATGATGAAGTTGAGCAAGTTCCTGATTTCAGTAATATAGCCACCCAAGTAGCGCCGGTCGACGCAAGCAATTCGCGACACAAGGTAGAGTTTTTCGACTTATCGGCACAAATTGGTCACATCACACAAAAAATGCACTGCCGCACAGCGGAAAATGGCTGGATCCGGCGCGTATTAACTAAAACGCGCTATAGTCAGATTCAGGCCGCCCCGTCAGTTCGACAGACAATAGAATGGACATATGACTAGTAACGATACGATTCGATTGCTGATTCTGAACAACCAGCGTTCAGAGGCAGAGCGCCTGATAAGTATGCTGCATGCATCCGGTCACCCCTGCCGCGCACAACACGTGGAAAGCGAAGAGGCATTGGTAAAATTGCTGCAAGAGCAGAGCTGGGATCTGCTTATCGGCAATATGAACAGCACCGCTCCTACTCCCGCTGTCGCCATCAAACAAATCCGCCGCCTTAACAAAGACGTACCGGTAATTCTGCAATATGAAGCAGACGAGGATGAAAGCCCATTTGCAGTCGTAGAAGGCCTGCGTTTGGGCGCTGCGGATGTTATCGACCTGGATGACGACCAACATCTGTTGCTGGTCATTGATCGCGAGCTGCAAAACCGCGAACAGCGCCAGGCACGCCGCAATACTGACCGCCGTTTTCGCGAAGCCGAGCGCCGCAGCCAGCAATTGTTAGATAGCTCGCGCGATGCCATTGCCTTTATTCAGGATGGCCTCTACCTCTACGCCAATGAATCCTTTGCCGAACTTTTTGGCTATGAAGACAAAGACGAAATCGAAGCCATGCCGATTATGGATATGGTGGCCAAAGCCGATCAGGCGCGGCTTAAAACCTTCCTCAAAGATTTTGTCTTCAAAGGCGATGATGCGGAATCCAGCAGCGTGGGTTTCACTGGCTTAAAAGAAGATGGCAGCGAAACCCATATTGATTTGGAAGTGTCGCTAGTCACCTATGACGAAGAGCCATGCATTCAGTTTCTGGCACGCGCGGCATCTGCACACATCGCCCACAGCAACAACGAAGAACTGGAAGCGCAGCTCAAACAAATCAAATGGCAGGATGTGGTTACCGGCACTTACAACCGCCAATACCTACTCAACCACCTTGAACACATCATTGATAACGTGGATGAAAAACAGCATTCCTGCCTGTTTTATATCGAACTGGATGAATTCAGCGAACGCATCAAAAACAGTTTTGGTGTAGCCGGGGCAGACTTGGCACTGGTCGACATTGCCACCCTGCTGCGCGGTAAGGCCCACACCAGTGACACTATCGCCCGTCTGGGCGATTCCACGTTTGCCATCATCACCCACAACCTCAAAGCGGATGCGGCGGTGAATCGCGCCCAACAGCTGTGTAAAGACATCGAAGGTCATATTATCGAGATCGACCATAAAACCCTGCAGGTGACCTGCAGCATTGGTATCTCCCTAATTAATGAAACCACCACCAGCACCAACACGGTGATTGAACAAGCGCGACAGGCGATGGAGAAAGTCAGGGCTAACAAGGGCAATGGCGCCATGTTGTTTGAGCCCGACTCACCCAAGGGTGAGATCAAGATCGACATCAACGCCACGCTGCAACAAGCTTTGGCCAATGACCGTTTCCGCCTATTGTTCCAACCCATCATCAGCCTGCGCGGTTCCGACGAGGAATATTACGAAGTTTATCTGCGTATGATTGATGAAAGTGGTGCGGAAATTTCGCCAAATATCTTTTTTGAGGCGGCATCCAACATCAGTGCCTGTACCAAGATAGATCGCTGGGTGATTTTGGAATCTATCAAAATGCTGTCGCAGCATCGCGCCAAGGGCAATAAAACCAAACTTATCGTCAATATCAGCCGCCAGTCGCTGTGCGATGAATCACTGCTACCCTGGCTCGCCGTTGCCTTCAAAGCTGCCAAGCTATCGCCCGATGCGGTGGTATTCCAGGCGCAGGAAATTGATGTCACCAATCACTTGAATGCCGCCAAGAATTTTGCCGATGGGATTAAGAAATTAAATACACAATTCTCCATCAGCAACTTTGGCTGCTCACTGAATCCGTTTAATACTCTTACCCATGTAGCAGCAGGCATGATTAAAGTGGACGGCTCGTTTACCAGTGACATTCAAAACAACAATGAAAGCCCCGAAACCCTGATTCAGCTAATTGAAAAGTTAAACGAAGAAAGCAAAATTACGCTTGTGCCCTTTGTGGAAAATGCCAGTGTGCTTTCCACCTTGTGGCAGGCGGGCGCGCACTATATTCAAGGGCATTATTTGCAGGAACCGAGTTCGGGCATGAATTACGATTTTAATATGGAGTCGTAAATCCCTTTATTTTCAACTACCTAATCTCCCTTGCCCCCATTTAATCCTCCCTAGCCCCCTTTTTCAAAGGGGGCCGGAGGGATTCTTAAAGCAGTCTGTCGCGCTCGCGAAAACCGAGCAAATACAAAATAGCATCCAGTCCCAAATTGGAAATATTGTGCTCCGCCGAGGCTTTCACCAGCGGTTTTGCGCGAAAGGCGACACCCAAACCTGCAACACTCAGCATAGGCAAATCGTTCGCACCATCGCCAACGGCAATGACTTGCTCCAAGGCTATGCCTTCTTGCTTGGCCAGCATGGCGAGTAATTCGGCTTTGCGCTGACCATCCACCACTATGCCTTTTACTTCACCGGTGACTTTACCGTCGACTATATCCAGCTCGTTGGCGTAGACATAATCGATACCCAATTTGTTTTGCAGATAGCGGCCAAAATAATTAAATCCGCCCGACAAAATAGCAGTTTTGTAACCCAGTTTTTTCAGTGACGAGATCAGTTTTTCCGCGCCTTCGTTCAAGCGCAACTCGGCGGCAATACCCGCCAGCACCGATTCGTCCAGACCTTTGAGCAAGGCCATGCGACGGGCAAAACTCTGCTTGAAATCCAGCTCACCGCGCATTGCCGCTTCGGTGATCTCGGCCACTTGCTCACCCACACCAGCGGCCTTGGCCAACTCATCAATCACCTCTGCATCAATCAGCGTCGAGTCCATATCAAAACAGACCAAGCGGCGATTGCGACGATAAACGGTATCGCGCTGGAACGCGACATCCACATTCAATTGCGCCGAGAGATCCATAAAGTCCGCGCGCAAGGCGGCCATATCTGCCGGAGTGCCGCGCACAGAAAATTCAACACAAGCGCTGCCTTGTGCCAAATCCTCAGCCTTTAACTCCGCCAATGAAACACGGCCAGAGAGACGGCTGATCATGTCAATATTCAACCCATGTTTAGAGGTCACCGCCGTCAACTCGGCAATCATGGTGGCGTCAATCTGACGCGCCAATAGAGTGACTATGTGGCGGGTTTTACCCTGCTGCTCCGCCCAATGCTCGTAACTTTCGGGGCTGATGGTTTGGAAGCGGACTTGAATATCCTTGGCCGTGGCAGCCTGTTGAATCGCCGCCAATAATTGGGTGCGAGCATCAGCGGAAATGCGCAGCTCCACCAAAATGCCAAGCGCCAGGGTATCGTGAATAACCGCTTGGCCTATGTCCAATACGCGCGCGCCGACGTGGGTAAGCACTTGGGTTAACGCGTGGGTGACACCGGGTTTGTCTTGACCCGATGCATTAATTAAGAGAATTTCGTTCACAATGCCTCACTACATTAGGAGCCAGACAGCATCTGGCCGGGGCGCCGGGATAAAGCGCGCATTCTAGCGGAATTACTCGCAGCTCACAGCAGCTTCTGTGCAGCCTGCTGCGTTCATCAAGACATTGGGCAGATTTCGCCAAGGTGGGGCAACTTAGGCTAGAATGCGATTCTGCACGACAGAGAGCGACAAGATACTTGCAACTATTCGTCAATTCGCCACTCTTATTTGACTGACCCTGGCAGGACCCGGGGTTAAACCTTGAACACACGGACTTAACCATAAAATGGCTTTCATAAATACCTACAAAACCTATCCACAACTCACCCTCTGCAGCCTGTTGCTTATAGCGCTGGGGCTATTGGGTGCCTGGTCTTACCACAGCAACGGCGAACACAATCAGCGCGAGCAAATTGGCCTTTATGGTCAGGTGCTGGCGAACAGTGCGGCGCGCCAAGCGGTCAACGCCACATTGCAGCAGGATCTGGTCAGCCTGCAGGCAATTTTGCTGGAAGTGGGCCAATATCCGAATGTTATCGGCGCGACCATTCACAATGTGGAAAATAAACTGCTGGTGCAAAGCGGCTTTAAACCCAATCAGGTAATTAACGGGCGGCGCTACGATTTCTCGGCGCCCATTGCACTGCACAATAATGTCGCCGGCTATTTGGAAGTCTCGCTGGATGTGCCCCGTCACACCGAACGTGATTACCGTTTTTATCTGTTATGGATGGCCGGTGTTTGTATTTCCCTGTTAATCATTTGGTGGTCGATTCAACGCCAGTGGTGGGCACAGTTAAAAGACAAGCTGCCCAGCACCAGCGAGATAGTCACGGCGGTGGTGGAAAAAATGCCCACCATCGAAGACATTCCCGAGCCAGAGCCGGAAGCCCCCAAACAAGTGTCCGTGCGCTTGAGCTTGGACATCACCAACATGAGCAAACTCTACCAACAGCTCAACAGCGAAAGTTTTGCGAGCGTGCTGCGCCGTTTTGAAAAGCAATTGCAAGGCGTGTTGAATTTGTACGATGGCCAGCGCCAGATGCTCTCCGGCGAAACACTCATTATCGATTTCACCGGCGAAGCCTTTTACGAGTGCAGTTTTCGCGCCGTCTGTGCTGCGCAATTGCTGAGCAACCTCGCGGGCAAAAACCCCAGCCCGCGTTTGCATTTGGCTGCCGCTGTACATGAATTATCAGCGCCAGTGAGTTCCCATAAATCACTGCTGAAAGATTTTGTGGTTCAACACAACAACTATTTAAAACCCGATAAGGGCGAAATTCTAATAAGCCAGCGCTTGATTGATGCCGACCTGCAAGAGCATTTGGACATCATCAGCGACAGCGGCAAATTGGTTGGCTTAAAAGCACCCTATGCGTTATTGCTTGCCAAACAGGAAGAGCAGCTGACCCAAGCAGCCGCACAATAAACCCTGCTCAATCATGACAGTCACAGATTTGTCATGATTTCATCACCTAAGTGTCACAGCACAGTCATAACCTCAGAGCAACAGTCCTGCTCAGGTTATGACTATCATGCTGAATATCGAACAATCCATTACCAATAAATTCCCCGGTTTTACCCAACAAGCGCCCATAGTGCGCAACTCCACCCTCAATATATTGCGCAAGCTCACCCATGAGCGTGAGATCAACGCGTTTTTGCGCGAGCATCAAGGCAATCGCGGTATCGATTTTATCGACCGTATTTTTGATTATTTCAATTTCAGTTACAGCGTTTCCCAGCGCGAGCGCAACAATATTCCTGCGCAGGGGCGCGTGGTGATTATTGCCAACCACCCTATTGGCTCGCTCGATGGTTTGGCACTGGTGCGGTTGGTAAGCGAAGTGCGCAAGGATGTAAAAATTATTGCCAACGATATGCTCATGACCTTTGAGCCACTGCACGATTTATTACTGCCACTCGATAATATGACCCGCGCAGCTTACAAGCAGAGTTATAAAAATATCCTGCAGGCACTGAACGACGAGCAAGCAGTTATTATTTTCCCCGCAGGCGAAGTCTCCCGCGCGAGCCCCAAAGGGATTCGCGATGGAAAATGGCAGGCGGGCTTTCTGCATTTTGCGCGCAAAACCCAGGCGCCCATTTTGCCGATTTTTGTTTCAGCGAAAAACTCACTGCTGTTTTACAGCGCCTCAATGATTTTTAAACCGCTCGCCACCGCGCTGCTCGCGCACGAAATGTTTAACAAACAATCGGCGGAAATTAAATTCCGTATTGGCGAGGTGATTCCCTACCAATCACTGGAATCCGATCAGCTGGCCGACAAGGCACTGATCAAACGTCTTAAAAAACATCTCTATAAAATTGGCAAAGGCAAAAACAAAAATAATCAGCCAACGCCATTTATTACCGAAAAAACCATCGCCCACCCGGAAGACCGCGCCGCGTTAAAAAAGGAATTCAAAAACGCCCAATTAATTGGCAGCACCCGCGACAATCACCAGATTTTTTTATGCGACTACAAACAGCATCCCGTGGTGTTGCGCGAAGTGGGCCGCTTGCGCGAACAAACCTTCCGCTTGGTAGGTGAAGGCACTGGTAGCCGCCGCGATTTGGACAAATACGATCACTACTATCGCCACCTGGTATTGTGGGATGAAGAAAAACTGTGCATCGCGGGCGCTTACCGCTTGGGTGAAGCCCATAAATTAATGCTGAAAAAAGGCGCTGAAGCACTCTACACCAACGAGCTATTTGACTTTCATCCAGCGCTTACGCCCTACCTGGAACAAGGGCTGGAATTAGGCCGCAGTTTTGTGCACCCGGATTACTGGGGCAAAGCCAGTTTGGATTATTTATGGCAAGGCTTGGGCGCTTATTTAAATCATACCCCCGAAGTTCGCTATGTATTTGGCCCGGTGAGCATGAGCGCGCACTACCCCAAACCACTGCGCGATTTATTGGTGTTTTATTACGAGCGCTACTATCAAAAATATGCCGATGAGAAAAGTGAAACACTGGCTGAAGGTAAACACCCACACCATATCGATGAAGATGCCTTAATCGATTTGCAACAGCGTTTTGCCAGCCTTAATGCTGAGCAAGGTTTTGCGGTATTGCAGGAAGCGTTTAATCAAGCGGACTGTAAAATTCCAGTATTGTTTAAACAATATGCCGCACTTTACGACGAAGGCGGCTACCACCTGCTAGCGTTCAGTGTTGACTCAGAATTTGGCAATTGTGTAGATGGTTTATTTATTGGTGACCTGCAATTTATGAAAGCCGCCAAACGCGCCCGCTATTTAGGCACTACCAATTCAACCGCTGCCGAAAAGTCTGAAGGTTGAAACCAGTAACGCGGATTGGTGTGATCGGTATCAGGGGAAAGTTGTGGGTTGGGAATGTTAATTATATAGCGTGGTGAATCCTTTTTATTCAACGGAAAAACATGCGCGGTAAGTGGATGATTGGTCATGAACTCAATCATCTCGCCACTATCAATTATTTTTTCCAAACCATCCTCAATCCACTTGGCCAAGTACTCGTTATCGTGTTTGACAAAAAAATAAACAGCAAAGGGGTAATGCAGCACCAAGGTTTTCTGTAGCTGCAAGTCTGGATAAATATCACTACGCTGACTTAGCTCTGCCTGTGCCTCAAAATAACCACGCGAAAAAAAGTCGCAGCGTTTGGCGACCACTTGTTGAAACAGCCCTTCAAATAACGCAACCTCTGTCACACGCAAGGACGCGGCGCGCATAATGTGAACATCAGGCCAATTTATGCCCTGACAGCCGAGATATTTTTTTAGCTGTTCATATTCAACAATAGCATCAAACTTTTCCTGATTATCACGATGAATGATAAACCGGCGATAACCCAGCAACCCACGATCCAGCGGGATACGAATGGCCCGAAGTTGACGTTCACGCTCAAGGCTAGTCCCCATCCAGTAGACATCCACCAAACCGCCACGATTTAGCTCAGAGATGGCTCGCTCCTGCTCCATCAAGGTAGTTTCCCGCAATTCGGGCACGGCGCGTCCGGCAGCGCCATTAATCAAGGTCATGTGTAAAAGCTGCACGTAATAATCCCGTGCTATATCCATATTTGGCTGCTGGCGAGGTATTTTTATCACGGACAACTCAGCCGCCGCGAGATTGACGGCAATCGCTAGCAGTAAAATGCCCAACCCGGCGCTCGCCCTCATACCCTTCCCCACACCACTAACCTGGATTAATTAAATCGATGGTTACCATAAAATCCCAATACTATTTTTAAGTATAGGCTAGCCCGGCAATATCCAAATGATCCGCGCGAAAGCACTGTGTCAATGACTACTCAAAATCACTGGGCTGAAACCAGTAGCGCGAATTGGAGTAGTTTGTATCGGCAGGTAAAAAAGAATTGGGGATGTGAATGGTATGTCGGGGCGCGAGGGTTTTATTGAGCGGAAAAACATGGCTGGTGAGCGGATGGTTTTTCATATAAGCGAGAAATTCGCCTTCCTCGATCATTTTCTCCAAGCCCTGCTCAATCCAGCGCGCCAATTCTTCGTTGTCGCGCCCCACAAAAAAGTACACTGCAAAGGGATAATGCAATACCAGGGTTTTGTGCTCAATTAATTCAGGATAGGAGTTTTTGCGCTGGGTTAATTCGGGTAAGGCTTCGTAATAACCACGAGGAAAATAATCGCAGCGTTTGGCTACCACTTGTTGATACAGCCCTTCCAACACCGCCACCTCAGTCACGCGCAAGGCAGCGGCGCGCATAATATCCACATCCGGCCAATCCAGCCCCTGACAAGCGAGCAGGCGTTTTAAATCCGCACCACTTTTCACGGCGTCAAATTCCCGATGGCGATCAGCGCGAATGATAAAACGGCGATAACCAATTAAACCGCGATCCACCGGGATACGAATTGCACGCAGTTTTTGTTCGCGCTCAGTGCTGGTGCCCATCCAGTAGACATCAATACTGGCTCCGCGATTTAATTCATAAATCGCACGTCCCTGCTCCATAATGCTGGTCTCGCGCAATTCCGGAATGTCACGCCCGGCAGCGCCGTTAACAAGCGCGAGACGTAATAACTGGGTGTAATAGTCCTGTGCTACCTGCGAGTCGGGTTGTGGTTTAGGGATATTTAACACCGATGGCAAGGCCAATGCGGGTAGCGCAAGCAGCAGCAAAAGTGCCAGACCAAAGCGCTGAACCGTCATTAGCCACTCCCTATAAACAAACATGCCATGATTAACGTTTAACCAGTATAGGCCAGCGCCCTCAGTGCGCTAGGCAATCTTAAATCACACAGTACAAACATCACTGTTTTTATAAAAAAAGGCTCAACCAAACGCGCGCTACACAAGCAGGCGCGGTTATTGTTTAGGTTATTGCGCCTTGGCAGAGGGAATAAAATCGGCGGGTTGAAACCAATAGCGCGTGTCGAACTGATCGGCACTATCGGGCAAACTGTCGTTGGGAATATTGATGATGCGCCGCTCGGCGAGGCGCGCCAATGGAAAAGCGCGGCGGGTATGCGGGTGCTGTTGTATATGCGCAAGCAATTCACCATCGTCAATCATTTGCTCCAAACCTTCCTGCACCCAGGCCGCCAATGCGTGATTATCCTGACGCACAAAAAAGTAGACTGCAAAAGGGTAATGTAATATCAGTGGTTCGTAGGCAACCAACTCGGGAAATTCACCCGCCCGCTTGTTCATTTCAATGCGAATTTCGTGAAACCCGCGCGGAAAATAATCACAGCGCCCGGCAGCAATTTGTTTAAATAAATTTTCGTAACCAGTACTGGTTTTTACTTTCAAATCGGCAGCGCGCAGAATGCCGGTGTCCGGCCAATGAGTGCCCTGACAAGCGGTAAATTTTTGCAGCTCGGCAAGGCTGTGCACCTGTTCAAATTCAGCCACACGCTTGCGGTGTACCACAAATTGGCGATAGCCCATCAACCCGCGCTCCAGTGGAATCGGGATAGCTCGCAGCGCCGCATTGCGATTTTTATCCGTCCCCATCCAATAAATATCGATTGTGCGGCCGCGCATTAATTCTTGTACCGCACGATCCTGTTCCATATCCATCGTCGGCAACAATGCCGGTACAGGCCGCCCTTTCGCGGCTTTGGTCAAGGCTTTGTGTAGCAGTTCGGTGTAATAGCCATAGGAGGTATCCAAATCCGACCTGGGCTTGGGAATACGCAATTCCGCTGTGCTGGCAACTGCGAGCCCACACCAAAGCCACAAGCAGCTGGCAACAATAAAAAACGCGCGTAATTTCATACTCTTATTATCACTGTTGTATGAACATTGATCGGCGCAACTGCTCGCCCATGCGAGAGTTGCAATCACAGGAAAAGTATAGGTTAATCCCCACCAATATCCTGTCCCTTTCTCCAACAAACAGAGCTTGTTATGCATATTCATATTCTCGGCATTTGCGGTACCTTTATGGGCAGCCTCGCCCAACTGGCCAAAGCGCTTGGCCATCGTGTTACCGGCAGCGACGCCAATGTTTACCCGCCAATGAGCACCCAACTGGAACAAGCGGGCATAGAGCTGATTCAGGGTTTTGACCCGATTTATTTGCAGCCACCGCATATGGCGCAGGCGCCGGATCTGGTGATTATCGGCAATGCCATGAGCCGCGGAAATGCCAGCGTGGAGTATGTACTCAACCAAGGCATAGCCTACACCTCCGGCCCGCAGTGGCTGCACGATCATGTATTGCAAGGCAAATGGGTGATGGCGGTTGCAGGCACCCACGGCAAAACCACCACCTCGTCGATGCTCGCGTGGATTTTGGAATACGCCGGGATGGAGCCAGGTTATTTAATTGGTGGCGTCACCAAGAATTTTCCTACCTCAGCACGTTTGGGCAATACACCGTTTTTTGTAGTGGAAGCCGATGAATACGACAGCGCTTTTTTTGACAAGCGCTCCAAGTTTGTTCACTACAATGCACGCACGGTGATTTTAAATAACCTCGAATTTGACCACGCCGATATCTTCCCCGATCTTGCCGCGATCCAAAAACAATTCCACCATTTGATACGCACGGTTCCCAGCAATGGTTTAATTATTTCCCCCAGCAATGACAAAGCCCTCGCCGAAGTAATTCAACAAGGCTGTTGGACACTGCAGCAACAATTTGCAGTCATCAATGAAAACTCGAACGATGAAAGTTCACCGGTAGAAAACAAAGCGGAATGGCAAGCCCCTACTCCTGAATGGCAAGCCAAACTGTTAGCAGCGGACGGCTCCTCATTTGCCGTGCTGCACAACGGCGAAGAAGTGGCGCAAGTGAATTGGGAACAAACCGGTATTCACAATGTGAATAACGGTTTAGCTGCAATCATCGCCGCGCGCCATGTAGGTGTCACCCCGGAACACGCCGCAAAAGCATTGGAACAGTTTGCCGGTGTAAAACGCCGCATGGAAATTCTTGCAGACGTTCACAGCATAAAAGTCTACGACGACTTCGCACACCACCCGACCGCGATTAAAACCACCCTCGCCGGTTTACGCGCAAAAGTCGGCGACCAAAAAATTATCGCCATCATCGAACCCCGCTCCAACACTATGCGTATGGGTGTACACAAAAACGCCCTCAACCAGAGTGTCACCGATGCCGACGATGTACTTTGGTATCAACCCGCCAATGTCGATTGGGCAATGGACGAAGTAGTCAACAAAAGCCCCGTGCCCGCAAAACTCTTGCGTGATTTGGATGAATTAATTCACTGCGCCATTTCGCTGAGCGAAGCGAATACGCATATTGTGATTATGAGTAATGGTGGGTTTGGTGGCGTGCATCAGAAATTAATTGATCATTTAACCAAGCACGCGTTGTAAAAAAAATCAAAAATGTAAAAAACAAGGAAAGATGAATGGAAACCATAAAACACTATAAATGCCTCACCGACCTCAAGAAGATAATTTCAGAGTTAGGTGATGTTAAATCAAGGCCAATAGTTCAAGGAAACCACCCAACTCTTTATAAAGATAAAAATGAAGGCAAATATAGAACTGTACTTGGAATTAGAATTTGCGATTATAGATTCTCGTCCGATGAGAAATGGATACTTCCAGATAACCAAATGGGACTGTCTTTTTCTGCCACATGGGAAAACTTAAAATTTGTTCACGGCATGTTTTCCCGAGGCAAGAAACCCGTTGACATATATTGGGTTTTATCAGAAGCAGACATTCCGCCCGGATTAAAATTTGTCGAAGATGAAACAAATAAAGGGCATTATTTTTTAACGGTAACAGAACGCATGCTTGTTGAACAGCTTGTCACAAAACTCAAACTTGTATCCTACAGATTATCTATTATTAAGGGAGGCGGAAGAGCAATATGATTCAATTTAAACGCTATCCTCATATCGCCGATTTACTTGAATATTATATTGACTCCAAAAAAAGAAATGATATTGGTGAGATTTACAAAAACGGAATAAAGAATGAAGAAGATGCTGAATTATTTTGTAAATTCATTTGGGATGTAGTGGAAAGCATACATTCAGATAGCGAGTTAGAAGTCTTAGTGCTGGGCAATACAGATAACACTGACATGCTGTCAGATCTAGCTTATGAAATCACCAATCACATGAAGCAAACAGGTTATTATTCTATTTGGGAGACAACACTTGACCAGCAAGAGTGAGAATAAAAAAAGCACACTACTTGATATATTAGGCTTTGGTATGAAATATACGCTAGCAGTGGCTATCTCAATTCTAGCTATCTGCGCCTTATGTTTTATCTGTGTAAATGTAGCCACACATTTTTCACCACCATTGCAACCAATGTTTGACCAAGAACGATTGGGACAGCTTGGGGATTTTTTAGGTGGAACACTCAATCCAATTTTTGGATTTGCCACTGTATGCCTATTGCTTTGGTCTGTCTTTATTCAAAGAAAGGAGTTATCGCTAACGAAATATGAACTAAAAAGATCAGCTATCGCGTTAGAAAATCAAGTTAAATTAGCTACAGATGAATACAACAGAAAACAGCTTGATGCCTACTTTCAGCTTCTTGAACAAAGCTATGAAATATTCATAAGCGAAAAACTCATTAATACACAGAATAATTTAATAGAGCGCAATGGTATAGGAAGCCCAAAAAGCATCAAAGAGCTGATTGACTATTTAACTAATTCAAAAAATGAAACAGCTTTGTCGATCACCGAAGTAATGACTAACGAAACAAAACTGAAATTAAGCTCGATCACAAATGAAATATACAAAACGTTGGAAGAGTTAGAATCAATAAGTCGCTCAGACGCAATAAAAAGCTATCTTACATTCAAAAAGCTAAAATATGATGCAACTTTATCTTTACTAAAAATCAAGACTTAACTTGAAATGACAGAGGAAGGAACCCCTTCAATTACCCCCCATCCCCCTATATCATTAACACCTCAGCAAAACATCGGTCATTACCAGCAAACAGTGCCAAAGAGCCTGTCAAAAAACCTTTTTTCCACTTTTGAGAGAGCTTCAACCATGAAAATTGCATTAATGAACGAATTTAGTCAGGCCGCGAAGAACGCGATTGTGTTGCAGCAGCTGGAATCAGTCGCTGCCGAGCAACAACACAGCGTTTATAACGTGGGCATGAGCGATGACAATGATCATTACCTGACCTATATCCACCTCGGCATCATGGCGAGCTTGCTGTTGAACTCCAAAGCGGTGGATTTTGTGGTGAGCGGTTGTGGTACCGGCCAAGGCGCGATGATGTCGCTGAACGCGCATCCAGGTGTATTCTGCGGTTACTGCATAGAGCCGACCGATGCCTACCTGTTTGCGCAAGTGAACAACGGCAATGCGCTGGCGCTGCCTTTTGCCAAGGGTTTTGGTTGGGGTGCTGAATTGAACATTCGCACTATTTTTGAGAAGGCCTTTACCGGCGTGCGTGGCCAAGGTTACCCCGCTGAGCGCCGCGAGTCGCAAGTGCGCAATGCCGGTATCCTCACCAGCGTAAAAACCGCTACAGCCAAAGGTTATCTGGATGGCCTGCGTGCTATCGACCCGGAACTGGTAAAAACAGCCGTGACCGGCGAGCGCTTTCAGGCGTGTTTCTTTGAAAACTGCCAGGACGATAGCATCCGCGCCTTTGTGAAGGACGTATTGGGGAAATAAATCCCTCACCAACCCTCCCTTTTTCAAAGGGAGGGAGCTAATTCCCCCTTTGTAAAAGGGATTTGCTCCGCACCGATTCACCCACTCTGAGGCACACCGAATGACTCAAACACTAACGCCACGCACTATTACCCTCGCGATTACCGGCGCTTCCGGCGCGCAGTATGGCCTGCGTTTATTGCAGTGTTTATTAGCCGCTGATTGCAAAGTGTATTTGATGATCTCCAGTGCCGCCGAAGTGGTGATCCGCACCGAAACCGATTTGGATTTACCACGCGATTTGGAAGACCAGCAGGCGATGCTCTGCTCACTTTACGGCGCTGATGAAGACCAGCTACAACTACTCGCCAAAGACGATTGGTTTGCAGCCGTGGCATCGGGTTCCAGCTCGCCGGCCTCGATGGTCATTTGCCCCGCCAGTGGCGGCACCCTCTCTGCAATCGCCCACGGTGCCAGCAATAATTTGATTGAACGCGCGGCCGATGTCGCCCTGAAAGAGCGTCGCAAATTAATTGTGGTGCCCCGAGAGACACCCTATTCTGAAATCCATTTGGAGAATATGCTCAAGCTGACCCAAATGGGCGTGATTGTATTGCCCGCCAGCCCCGGTTTTTATATGCAACCGCAGTCGGTAGAAGAGCTGGTGGATTTTATTGTGGCTCGCATTTTGGATCAGCTCGGCGTAGCTCAGGATCTAATGCCGCGCTGGGGCGAGGATTAACGCATCTGCAGATCTGCCCTTTACCCAGCCCATTCCCGGGCTGGCGGCGACACCAATCCGCTCCTCCCCCACCCTTATTTGCCCACCACTGGCAACACCCTCGATTTAACCTAGACTTAAGCCAACACTCTGTAAAAATCGAGAGTACCAATGCCCTTTGCGGAATCACTGCCTTGCATACTATTTACCTTTACTGCGGAAAATAGCGGTAAATGCACCATCTGTTTTTGCAACAACAATTTGGCAGACATTTTTGGTATTACCGCAGAATCGCTCATTGCCGACAGTGAGTTCCCCTTTAGAAATGTTGACCTGGAATGCCGCCCTGATATTTACACCCACTTAAATCAGTTGATGTATGGCGAGCGCACATTTATAGACCTGAGCTTCACCATTAGCCGCCCTGAAAAAAAACATTGGTTTTTGCTGCAGGCATCAGCACAAAAAGGCTCACCCAAACATACTTACGAAGGCCGCATTTTTGAAATTACCGAGCAGTATGCGCGCCAACAACAGGTGCTGACCTCGGCCAATTATTTTATGCACCTGCTCGACCAACTGCCCGATCGTTTTTATTATAAAGATGCGCAGTCGCGTTACCTCGGTGGCAACCGCGCCTGGCGCGAACAACACCACATTGAAAATATGGCCGATTGGGTCGGCAAAAGCGATTTGGACTCCCCGCGTTTTACACCGGAGTTAGCGCAAAAAATATTTCGCGAAGAGCAAGTAATGCTACAAAGCGGCATAGCATTACGCACCCGCGAAAAAGTCGAAAATGCCGACGGCAGCATACAATATTCCGACTCAATCAAAACGCCGGTGTATGACAACCACAATCAACTGGTAGGGTTGGTAGGGCTAACACGAGACATCACCCAACTGGTGGAAACCGAACAGGCACTAGCGCACGCAAAAGAGCAAGCCGAGGAAGCAGCAAAAGCCAAAAGTGCATTTTTAGCCGTGATGAGCCATGAAATTCGCACCCCCATGAACGGCGTGATTGGCTGCGCATCACTTCTGGCCGACACTCAACTCACTGAAGAGCAGCGTCAACTGGTGCGCACTATTCAATCCTGCGGCGAAGGTTTGTTGGTAATTATTAATGACATTCTCGATTACTCCAAAATAGAAGCAGGGCAAATCCAACTGGAAGTGCGCCCTTTTCCTCTGCGGGAATTAATTGAAGATACACTCGAACTTTTCAAAAAAAGTGCACAAAACAAAAATCTGGGATTACAGTATTCTTTGGCTGATGATGTACCGCTGCATGTAGAGGGAGACTCGGCGCGCATTCGCCAGGTACTGATTAATTTAATTGGCAATGCCATAAAATTTACCGACACAGGTGCAGTCACACTCACCATTAAGCTGCAAGAAAAACAGCACAACAAACACCGCTGTACCTTACTGTTTAAAGTCCAGGATACCGGCATAGGAATACCAGCGGAATTACAAGGCAACCTGTTTCAAGTATTTACCCAAGCCGATAACTCGATTACACGAAAATATGGCGGCACAGGTCTAGGTTTGGCGATTTCCAAAAAAATTATCCAACAAATGGGCGGAACCATTTGGTTGGATAGCACGCCGGGGTTGGGTACCAGCTTTTTCTTTACCGCCCGTTTTATCTATCACGAAAAAGCTTACGAACCCTCTACAAAAATTTCACCAACATCAAATTCCTTGCTGTCGACAACAGATGAAAACACCAACCTGCCTCTGGAAATAAAACCGCGCAATACACGCGTGCTGGTGGTAGAAGATAATAGTGTTAACAAAATGCTTATTATCAAAATGCTATCAAAATTGGGCTATAACAATATTACCGCCGTAGCCGATGGCTCAGAGGCCGTGGATATCTGCCGGGAAATAGCTATCGATATAATATTGATGGATATTCAAATGCGGATTATGGATGGTTACACCGCTACCGAAAAAATCAGGGCGCAACAAAATGTTGCGGGCCAACCCTGGATTATCGCACTCACGGCGGGCGTACAACAGGCGGATGCGGAACGCGCCTTTGCCTGTGGCATGAATGCTTTTGCTACCAAACCTATTCAACTGCTTGAATTAAATAATGCGCTTATCCAGGCAGAGACTGCGCTGCTCAGCACCAGCGCCTAAGTGTTCAAGGCGTGAAAGGCATCTGTTAAACTGATGCTCCAATCATTATGACCACGTTGCTATGACTCTCCCCAACCAGGTACGCATTGTTGAAGTAGGCCCGCGCGATGGTTTGCAAAACGAAAAGCAAACCATCACCACTGCCACCAAAATTCAATTAATCGAAAATTTAGTCGCTGCTGGTTTAACCTATATTGAAGCCGGTAGTTTTGTGAACCCGAAATGGGTGCCGCAAATGGCTGACAGTGGCGATGTATTTTCTGGCGTCGCACGCAAACCCGGCGTAACTTACGCTGCACTCACCCCCAACCTGCAAGGTTATGAACGTGCGATTGCAGTTAACGCCAATGAAGTGGCCATTTTTGCGGCGGCATCGGAAGCCTTTAGTCAAAAGAATATTAATTGCTCCATTAGCGAAAGTATCCAACGTTTTGAAACCTTAATTAGCGCCGCCAAAGCGCAACAGATCCCGGTGCGCGGTTATATCTCCTGTGTTGCCGGCTGCCCCTATTCCGGCGCAGTAAATGCACAAACCGTTGCCAGTATCGCCAAAGAATTATTAGCCATGGGCTGCTACGAAATTTCGCTGGGCGACACCATCGGCGTCGGTACAGCAGGGCAAATCAAACATTTAATTGAAACACTCGCGCGCGACATTCCCATCGAAAAAATTGCTGCGCACATGCACGACACTTACGGACAGGCACTCGCTAACATTTATGCCGCATTGGAAATGGGCGTGAGTGTGATCGATTCATCCGTCGCTGGTTTAGGCGGCTGCCCCTACGCCGCCGGTGCAACCGGCAATGTCGCCACTGAAGATGTAGTCTATTTATTAAATGGCTTGGGTATTCAACACGGTGTTGATCTGGATAAATTAATTTATGCCGGCAATACCATCAGCGCAGCATTAAATAAACCAAGCAATTCAAAGGTTGCGAAGGCAAAAAGCAAATCCCTCTAACCCCATCTGAAAAAGCGAGCGTCGGGGAGGGATTAAAATATCGAGGAAAAAATGACAAACGAAATCGAACAACAAATCAATTTGGAAACCGCGCAAATTCACTGGCACGAACTGCAGCGTTTTTTCGCGAGCGGCAATGCCATCGCTGTAGATCCAACATTGGATCTAACTCACGTCGCCGCCCAAATTGTCGCTGACAATGCCGCGCAAATTAAAATCTGGATGGATGCGGGCTTGGTTGATGCAGTCAAAGATACCCAAGCCCAATCATGGTACGAACAAAATGCATTGGTATGGGCCGTGGTGATAAAACCTTGGGTGTTGGTGCAGCCGATAATTTAAAAGGTAAACTAAGCATGCGCCACATTCGCCGCGCCACAAAAGAAGATGCAGAAGCCGTAACTAATTTATACCGCGAACTCAATACACTCTCACCCGTCTCAATATTGCCAGAGCGAATTGACGCAGTAGCAAATAGCAGCAATACATTCTTGCTAGTGTGCGATGATAGCGGCGAAATTATCGCCACCGCACTCCTCTGTCTATGCCAGGATGTGATGTTCGACAACCAACCTTTTGCAGTGGTTGAAAATGTAGTGGTCAGTGCCAACTATAAACGCGAAGGCATCGGCAAAAGTATGATGGATTATATTGAAGCGTTTTGCTTGGCGCAGGATTGCTCCAAAATTATGTTGCAGACCAGCAGTGAAAACCGCGACGCACAGGATTTTTACACGGCGATGGGTTACGACCCGAACGCCAAAATCGGTTTTATAAAATATCGCCGCTACCTCTCGCGATAGGTTGCTATTTTTTGCGATAGGTCGCTACTTTTTACTATAGATAGTTCGGCTAATAATTTCTTTACTCAATCATCAGGAAACACATTATGAATCTTACTGCCAGCGGCGTTGCATTGCGCTTTTTGTTCGCGCTCTTATTGGTACTGCTCAGTTATAACCCAAGTGGCTACTCTTATTTTCACTGGGTTCATAGCAGCTTCAGTGACATTACGCCCTATGTAGTAATTGCGGGAGTTATTTTGCTCATTGGTTGGGGAATTTACATTAAAGCCACGCTTAACTCGCTCGGGTTAATTGGCATAATTGCCCTCGCAGCGCTTTTTGCATGCCTAGTATGGCTGTTTGTTTACTGGGGATTTTTAAGCGTTACCGACATCTCGGCAATGGCTTGGGTCATTGAGATATTGCTAGCTGCATTGCTCGCCGTAGGAATGTGCTGGTCGCACTTCACTCGCCGCATGAGTGGGCAAGTGGATGTGGATGAGATAGAAGATAAGTAGCACTTTAAGAGGATTAGCCAAGGTTTTGGCTAATCCTCTTTCTGGTTATTTTTTGCGTCAAACCTTTTTAATTGAAAAATTACTGCGTTGCGGTCATATCCCGCTCTAACCCACTTGGCCCTGCGGGCTTTTTATTTTTCCACACCCACATTAACCCACGCACATAGCCGTCACCTTTTACGGTGGTGTGATCAAGCCCTTCCATTGCATAATTTTGCAGCTCAAGCCCTTGGTAGCTACGTGCAACTAACTGCTGCTGGAATTTAATTATAGGGTCGCGAAAAGCGGGATACTCTGTGGTGCCATAAGAAATAAACATACGACCATTGAGTGCTTTGTGTGTTTTTGCGTAGCTGTTATCCAACTTCACGAGTGCTTGTTTATCCCACTCCACTGCCGGGCTTAATGCGATAAAACCGCTGAAAAAATCAGGCGCCTGATAAGCGGCGGCAATAGTAAATAATCCACCTAATGAATTACCGGCAATTACCCTGTCGGCTTTTTCACCGCGATATTGTTTTTCTATGAGTGGGGCAACCTCTTGTTGGATGAATTGTAAAAACAAATTAGCTTTGCCTGAACCCTCATCCACCGAGGTAAAAGTGTAATCAATGCGTCTTTCTTTGCCGTAATCTGCAACTGAAGGATAAGACAAGCCAACCATAATGAATTCGGGCACTTGATTGTCATAAATTAAATTGCCGTAGGTTGATACCAGTAGTGGCGTATCCCAATAAGCATCGAGATAGTAAAGGACCGGATATTTCTTTTCAGGATTGGTTTTGTAACTGGATGGATAGACCAGGACTAATTCATGATCTCTGCCAGTGATTGCTGATTGGATGGGAATAATTTCGGTATTACTCAATACAAACTGCTTGGTGCTTTGCTGTGCAAAAGCCATGTTGGCCGTTGCGAAAAATACAATCAGAAAAGCGCCACAGATATAACGCATAAATACCTCCATTAATAATTAACAACACCACTAGCGTTTATTGTGCAGCTCCCAGGTTTCCTGTTTTTTCTTTTCACTCTTGCGCAATAACACATAAGTGGCACCAAGCCAACCGTGACGTTTCTGTGCCGAATGAAATGCCATCACCTCATCCAATTGCGGCAGCCAGTGGGCAACACAGCTTTTTAATTGCGCCGGTTGTTCGCGCCCTTCACCTTTGCCGTGAGTAATGAGTGCGCAGCGAATATCGTGCGCCATGCAGTCTTTAATAAATTGAAATACAGCGGTGCGCGCTTGATCAATGGTCATATTGTGCAAATCGAGCCGTGCATCAATTTGGTATTTACCCATACGCAAACTGCGATAGACACCATGCTGCACACCATCGCGTTTGAATTCAATCACCGCAAGCGGATCAAGCGGCTCTATATATTCGCCGGAGAGAAAGTTTTGGTCTTTCGCCAGCTCAGCAGTCGCGGCCTTGCGGCGGGTTGCGATACTGGTTTTGTCCTTATGCGGCGATGCCAGCACCACTTTCTCTTCTACCTTGATGGGTTTTACATCTTTCATCTGGGAGAGAAAGAAATCGCTATCAGAATTGTTAGTAGACATAAGCGGGAATCTAAACAGCAGTAAAGGATGTGGAATTGTAAAACAAAAGGCCACCCTTGTGAGGCGGCCTTTTGTTTTACGTAGTGCGCGGAACGCGCGATTATTTACCGCACAACTATTGATTGGCGCGATTGGCAATCAACTCATTCACCACTGCTGGATCAGCGAGGGTTGAAGTATCACCCAATGAATCCAATTCATTAGCGGCAATTTTGCGCAAGATGCGGCGCATGATTTTGCCGGAGCGGGTTTTCGGCAAACCCGGTGCCCACTGGATAATATCGGGGCGGGCGATAGCGCCAATCTCTTTCACCACCAAGGCCAACAATTCTTTCTTCAATTCGTCACTCGGTTGCTCCCCAGCCATCAAGGTAACATAGGCGTAAATGCCCTGGCCTTTGATGTCGTGCGGGTAGCCAACTACCGCCGCTTCCGCAACCTTGTCGTGCAACACCAATGCACTCTCCACTTCCGCCGTACCCATGCGGTGGCCGGAGACGTTTAATACATCGTCCACACGACCAGTGATCCAGTAGTAACCATCAGTATCGCGGCGGGCGCCGTCGCCGGTGAAGTAATAGCCGGGATAGGTGCTGTAATAGGTGTCGATGCAGCGTTGGTGATCGCCATACACGGTGCGGATCTGGCTTGGCCATGCAGCTTTGATACAGAGATTGCCCTCGCCTGCACCAATCACTTCTTTGCCTTCCGGATCGAGCAGTACTGGCTGCACACCAAAAAATGGCACAGTCGCAGAACCGGGTTTGAGGTCAATTGCACCGGGCAATGGGGTGAGCATGTGAGCGCCGGTTTCGGTTTGCCACCAGGTATCCATAATCGGGCAGCGGCTGTCGCCCACGACACGGTAGTACCACTCCCAGGCTTCGGGGTTGATGGGTTCACCCACGCTACCGAGGATTTTCAAACTGGTGCGCGAGGTCTTGGTGACATAGTCGTTACCTGCGCCCATGAGTGCGCGAATCGCAGTTGGTGCGGTGTAGAAGCTGTTTACGCCGTGTTTGTCGATGACTTGCCAGCAGCGCGAAGCATCGGGATATGTGGGCACGCCTTCAAACATTAGCGTGGTCGCGCCATTGGTGAGTGGGCCGTAAACGATATAGCTATGGCCGGTCACCCAACCTACGTCGGCGGTACACCAGTAAACGTCACCTTCCTGATAATCGAATACGTATTTGTGGGTCATGGCCGCTTGCAGCAAATAGCCGCCGGTGGTGTGCAATACGCCTTTGGGTTTGCCGGTGGAGCCGGAGGTGTAGAGGATAAACAGTGGATCTTCGGAATCCATGATCTCCGGTTCACAATCATTGGCCTGACGCTCAACCAGATCTTCGTACCAAAAATCGCGCTTTTCATCCCAAGCGATATCACCGCCAGTGCGTTTAACCACGATACAAGTGTGTACACCAGGGCATTGTGCCAGGGCGATATCGGCATTCTTTTTGAGTGGCACACGTTTGCCACCGCGCAGACCTTCGTCCGAGGTAATCACTACCTGACATTCCGCATCCTGAATACGGTCTTTCAACGCTTCGGGTGAGAAGCCGCCGAATACGATGGAGTGGATAGCACCGATGCGGGTACAGGCGAGCATGGCATAAGCGGCTTCCGGGATCATCGGCATATAGATGCACACTCGATCACCCTTTTTCACCCCGCGTTCGCGCAAGGCGTTGGCGAGACGACAGACTTGGTCGTGCAATTCTTGATAGGTAATAAATTGGTCTTCGGAAGGATCATCGCCTTCCCAGATAATCGCCGTTTGTTTGGCGCGGGCCGGTAAATGGCGGTCGATGCAGTTAACACTGACATTCAATTTGCCATCGATAAACCAACTCACTTCGCCTTTGCGCAAATCACTTTTGGTCACTTGCGACCAAGGCTGCTGCCAGGTCAGGAAGGTTTTTGCCTGCTCCGCCCAAAAGGTATCGGGCGCATTGATTGATTGGTCGTACATTTCCTTGTAGCGCGCCAGATTGATCGCTGCGCTGCGTTTAAAGGATTCGGGAACCGGATACAGATGGACTTCAGACATGTTGATCTCTCTTCGACGTTATCTTGTTATTCGCGGGAAAGGCTGCAGGAATGATTCCGATGTCACACGCCACCTAACTCAAAAGCTGCCCCTCAAAAAATCGCTTCAAGCTTAGCAGTTCTGGAGCTTAAATCTCAATGACAACGTTGTCCATCAAGGTTAAAAAATGTTTATTTGCCCAAGCGCAGCTATTAGCGCTTAGGTGTGCCCGGCCCCTCCCGATCCATGCGCTCCAACTCCTGCTTGTAGGCCTCCACTTCTTCCCAGTCAAACGCGGTTCCCGCATTCAAATGATCGGGATGCAGAGCGCGCTCCTTGGCGTTTTCCTGCAAGCTATGTTCTTTTTGCGGCTCGTCATCAGCGCCAAACTGCTTGAGAAGTTCATCGGTTTTTTTGGACATAGTGATATCTCCGGAAAGACACTCTTATTGATTAAATCGCAGACATAAAAAAGGGCGGTTGATCCGCCCTTTTATACGTAACTCAGATTACAGTCATCACATGGATAAGACTTATTCCATCTGCATAGGAATGGTGTTGCTGGTGCGATTGACGCTGTTGTCTTCATTTAAATAGACCAGCTTGGGTTTGTGCGCCACCAGCTCTTCATTGTTGAAATAGCCATAGGTCGCAATAATAACGCGATCACCCACCGCTACCTTACGTGCTGCCGCACCATTCATAGAAAAGGTGCCTGAACCCGGCTCAGCCAAAATGATGTAAGTGTGAAAACGCTCGCCATTATTGACGTTGTAAATATCGATTTGCTCGAATTCGCGCATACCGGCCAGGGCGACCAGATCGGCGTCAATCGCGCAGGAGCCGTCGTACCACAGCTCGGCCTGGGTCACCTTGGCCATGTGTAATTTTGCTTTAAGCATATGAGTCAGCATGGAATCCTCCGGGGAATCACTGGTGCGGTGGCGGCGTTTAGACCAGCACCACAGAAACATTGTCAATTAGTCGTGCGCCCTGGGTATACATGGCGCCGAGTATAGTGATCTCCCGATCATCGTGTGCCGCCATTTCCAGCGTGCGGCTATTGCAAATGCTGATGTAGTCCACCCGAAAACCCGCCGCCTCAATCTGCGCGCGCGCCTCGTCCACCAGCACTGAAAAATCGCGGCGACCATCAGTGATCGCCTGTTTGATCGCATTTAAACTGCGGTTGAGCACCGCCACTTTCGGGCGCTCGTCGGCAGTGATAAAACCATTGCGCGAGCTCATCGCCAAGCCATCTGGCTCGCGGAAGATCTCACCGGCGGTGATTTTAATTGGGATGCACAGGTCTTCCACCATCCGGCGAATCACCGCCAGCTGTTGGAAATCCTTAATGCCAAACACCGCTTCGTCTGGCTGCACAATATTAAACAACTTGGTGACTACGGTTGTCACGCCCTCAAAGTGGCCGGGGCGACTGGCACCGCAGAGCACATCGGTCATAGTCGGCACTATTACGCGGGTCTGCTCAGCCATACCATTGGGGTAGATTTCCTTTTCATCGGGGCAGAACAGGTAGTTGCAACCTACCGCTTCCAATTTGGCCGAATCTGCCGCCAAGGTGCGTGGGTATTTATCCCAATCTTCATTCAAGCCAAATTGCAGCGGGTTGACAAAAATACTGGTCACTACCACATCGCAATTGCGCTGGGCGATTTTCACCAGCTCGATATGGGCACTGTGCAAGTTGCCCATAGTCGGCACAAAACCAATACGTTTACCGGCTTTGCGCTCGGCCGCCAAGGCTTCACGAAGGGATTGAATGTGATGAAAAACCTGCATATTACTGCCTCAAACTGCCCATCAACCGAGCTTGGATTCGGGCGCGCGATAATACACGGTCGGGATTGAGAAGTACATTTTTAGATCAAAAAACAACCAGATCTTCCGGGTGCGCCGGCTTACCTGATCAAGGGAAAAGCCGAGCCTGATTATCGATTACGGGTAAACGAACAACCGCATCGCCAAGGGTAAAAGTGCCGCCCTGAATCACCTTGGCACACAAACCGCCGTAACCAAACATCGCCGCTGTACCGCCCGCCCCCAGCGCTTCATCCATACGCGAGCAGGGGTGACAAAGGGCGTTGGTTTCGAGGATTACTTCGCCGATTTGCAAACGCTGGTAGCGCAGCAAATTTAGATTCATGCCGGAGATCACCAGATTGCGGCGCAAAAGGTGCGGGTCTATCGTGGAGTGTCCGGTGTGACGGCAAATTGCCTCAATGTATTCACTGCTGATCAGCGTCACTTGGCGCGCTGATCCCGGTGTTTTTTTCATGCGGTGATCGCCCACCAACCCCAAACCCACCACCGCCTCGGCTTGATCAACTACCACTACCTCGCCGCGCCGTTCACTGCGCAAACCAATCCACTCCAATTTTCCGGGAGCGATGCTGGCACAGAGTTTGTCGAGCAGACGGGCTTGGCTGTTCATCGGGAAAACTCACTGGGGATTACTATTGATAGCGATTAATACTGGTCCTGCTGGAAATACTCAGGCGCGAGATTATCAAAGCGGGTGTATTTGCCCACGAACGCAGCGCGGCAGGTGCCGATTTCGCCGTTACGTTGCTTGCCGATAATCAATTCGGCCATGCCTTTGTCAGGACTGTCTTCGTTGTAATATTCGTCGCGATAGATAAACAGGATAACGTCCGCGTCCTGCTCGATGGCGCCAGATTCACGTAAGTCCGAGTTCATCGGGCGCTTGTTGGGGCGCTGTTCCACGCCGCGGTTTAACTGCGAAAGGGCGATCATCGGGCATTCAAATTCTTTGGCCATGCCTTTGAGCGAGCGGGAGATTTCGGAAATTTCCTGGGTACGGCCTTCACCACTGCCAGCAACCGTCATCAACTGCAGGTAGTCGACCATGATCATGCCGGGGTTGCCGTGTTCACGTGCGATACGCCGGATACGGGCGCGCATTTCCTGGGGGTTCAAACCGCCGGTATCGTCGATAAACAGCAATTTGTCTTTGAGTTTGGCAACGGCAGAGGAAAGTTTCGGCCAATCCTCTTCGGTGAGTTTACCGTTACGCATTTTGCCTTGGTCGATACGACCAATGGAGGACATCATCCGCATCACCAGCGCGGAAGATGGCATTTCCATACTAAACACCACCACCGGCTTAGGCTGGTTAAACAGCGCGCCCTCCACGAAGTTGAGCGCCAGCGCGGTTTTACCCATGGACGGACGCGCGGCGAGGATAATCAATTCGCCCGGCTGCCAGCCGGAGGTGCGCTGATCCAGGTCAGTAATACCCGTGGGCACCCCGGTGATGTCACTACCGGAGCGGAACAGTTCATCAATGCGCTGCACCGTTTGTTTCAGCAGCTCATTCACACCGACCAAACCACCTTCTTTGGGGCGATCCTCAGCGATCTCGGCCACGCGTTTTTCGGCCAGCTGCAACAGGTCATCGGAATCCAGACCTGCGGGGTTCATACTGGATTTACTAATATCCTGTGCGGCGGCAATCAGTTGGCGCAGGGTTGAACGCTCGCGTACGATTTTGGCGTAAGCGGCAATGTTAGCGGCGCTTGGCGTATTGTTGGCCATTTCGACCAAGTAGCCCAAACCGCCCACACGCTCCAATTCGTCGTGCTTATGCAGCTCTTCCGAGAGGGTGATAACGTCTAGCGGCTGACCGGCTTCCTGCAGCGCCAGCATCATGCGGAAAATGAGTTTGTGATCCTCGCGGAAAAAATCCGATTCGGTGACCACTTCGAGCACTGCATCCAGGCGGTTGTTATCCAACATCAAACCACCCAGCACCGATTGTTCGGCCTCTACCGAATGCGGCAGTGCAGACTGGGCGGTGAGTTGGCTCGCGAGGCGATCCTCAAAACTGGCAGATTCGAAGCTGGATTCAGGCATAAGTCGTTAAAACACTGGCGTAGTTATTTGTCTAATCGATATTGATCGAATTGGGTGCAAAAAAAATCGGGCACATCTAAACCCCGAAAGGGTTGTCGATAGTGCCCGATTTCCTCTAGCTTGTCAGCAGAAGCTGACCAGCAGAACTGTGCGCCAAAGTATTACTCTGGAACAACAGCCAATTTAACCGCTTGAATCACTTCAGCGTGCAACTGAACGTCGATCTCGTATTGACCGATTTCACGCAGTACGCCTTGTGGCAAGCGAATTTCTGACTTGGCAACTTCAACGCCAGCTGCAGTGATTGCATCAGCGATGTCGCGAGTGCCGATAGAACCGAACAAACGGCCTTCGTCACCAGCATTAGCCGCGATAGTCACTTGCAATGCAGCCAGTTTCTCAGCGCGTGCAGTTGCTTCAGCAATTTTTGCAGCAGCTGCCGCTTCCAAACCAGCGCGACGCGCTTCGAAGTCAGCGATGTTTTTTGCAGTAGCAGCAATTGCTTTGCCTTGCGGCAACAGGAAATTGCGGCCATAGCCAGACTTAACGGTAACTTTGTCACCAATAGCGCCTAAACGGCCTACTTTATCGAGCAGAATAACTTCCATCTCTATACCCCTTACTCGTGGCTGTCAGTGTATGGAATCAAAGCCAGGTAACGAGCACGCTTGATAGCAGTAGCCAACTGACGTTGGTATTTAGCTTTGGTGCCAGTGATACGGCTTGGAACGATCTTGCCAGTTTCGGTGATGTAAGCTTTCAGCGTTTCAACATCTTTGTAATCGATGCGCTTGGTGCCTTCAGCGGTAAAACGGCAGAATTTGCGACGACGGAAAAAACGGGCCATGGTTATACCTCCTGCTCTTCTTCAAAATCATCTGCATCAACACCGTCTTCATCAGACAGGTCTTCTGCGTCATCACGACGTTCAGCGCGCGCTGGGCGAGCTTTGCGTTCACGGCCTTCTTTTTCGGCTTTCATGATGAATGATTCTTCAGTGATGGCGGCATCTTCACGCAGAACAAGGCTACGCAAAATGGCATCGTTGTAACGGAAGTTGGTAGTCAACTCTTCCAATACAGCGTCAGAGCACTCTACGTTCATCAGAATGTAGTGAGCTTTGTGCACTTTATTGATGGAGTAAGCCAGTTGACGACGGCCCCAATCTTCCAAACGGTGAACTTGACCACCGTCGTTTTTGATAGCTGAGCTGTAACGCTCAACCATGGCTGGAACTTGTTCGCTCTGGTCAGGATGAACCAGGAAAACGATTTCGTAATGACGCATGTTTAGCTCCTTACGGGTTAAAGCCTCCTACTTTGCTGATAAATAACGAAGCAGTGAGACAAGGAGTAGCCGATTTTACAGTCACAGGGTGACTTTACCCCCGGCCAGTTTGGGGTGCGGAATTGTACGCATAACACCCCCTACAGGCAAGTAAAACCACGGCCCGCATCACCTTTTCCCCACTTCACTGCACTATCGCCCCTTTCCCGAAAAAAATGGCACTGCCACTTTATGCCGAAACCTGAAGCAGGTGGTCATGCCACCTACCCTTGCATGACATTAGGTTGGCTCTGGTAAGTATCCAGAGCGAAGACATCACTACACAACCTAGTAGGAGCAAAGTCATGAAGAATAATCATCCCGGTTGCGCAGCGCCAACTGCTGCGCGCTCCACAAATCCACGCAACAGGCTATTCGCAAGTTTGGTTACATGCCTTGCCAGTATTGCTTTCTGCAGTACAGCGCTAGCTGCCGTACCCGCGTTACAGGTGCAGGGCAATAAAGTCCTCGTCGGCGGTAAATCTGTCAGCCTTGAAGGTGTCTCCCTGTTTTGGAGCAATACCGGCTGGGGCGCAGAAAAGTTTTATACCGCCGCTGCGGTCAAACGCGCTAAAACCGAATTCAACGCCAACCTGATCCGCGCCGCCATCGGCCACGGGGAAGGCGGTGGTATCCAGGATGACTGGAACGGCAACATGGCGCGCCTCGATACCGTTATCCAGGCAGCTATCGACAACGATATGTATGTAATCGTTGACTATCACAGCCACAAAGCACACGAGAACTGGGGTTCAGCAGAAGCCTTCTTCAAACAAGTGGCGCAAAAGTGGGGCCAACATAACAACGTCATTTACGAACTCTACAACGAGCCATTAGGTGTGGATTGGCACTCGGTACTCAAACCCTATGCAGAGCATGTGGGTGGCAAAATCCGCGCGATTGACCCGGACAACCTGATCATTATGGGCACACCTAACTGGTCGCAAGATGTTGATGTCGCATCAACCAACAAAGCCAACGTCTCCAACCTGGCCTATACCGTCCATTTTTATGCCGACAGCCACCGCGGTTCCTATCGTGCCAAGGCACAAACAGCACTCAATAATGGCGCTGCATTGTTTGCCACTGAGTGGGGTGTAGGCCATGCCAATGGTAGAGGCACAGTGAATCACGCCGAAACTTGGGCCTGGATCGACTTCCTGCGCGCTAACGGTATCAGCCATGCGGGCTGGGCGTTCCACGATAAAGAGCGCGATCAGGCAACCGGCGAGGTAGAGACTTCCTCCTTTTTCTGGGCCGATGGGTCACTAAAAGAATCCGGCCGGTTTGTGAAGGAAATTCTGGCGGGCCGAAAACCCATAGATGGCGATGACGATGGCGCCGGTGGCAACTGCACAAAAGCTAATCCGGGCGATGCCATCCAAGCCGAAAGCTGGTGTCAGATGTCTGGCGTGAAGACCGAAACGACCAGCGATGCAGGTGGTGGTTTGAATGTCGGCTATATCGATGGCGGCGACTGGATGACTTACTCAGTCAATATACCTACCACCGGTACCTACAAAGTCAGCTACCGCGTTGCAGCTCAGGCAGGTGGCGGACAGCTCCAATTGGAAAAAGCCGGTGGCAGCCCGGTGTATAGCAATATCAACGTTCCCGCGACGGGCGGCTGGCAAAACTGGCAGACCATTTCCCACAATGTAGTTTTGCCCGCAGGCGAGCAACTGATCGCGCTCTCGGCGATTACCGGCGGCTTCAATATCAACTGGCTGAAAGTAGAAAGCACTGGCGGTGACAACTCCGGTACCGTAATCGCGACTATTCAGGCAGAAGACCACAGCCAACAGAGCGGCACACAACAAGAAACCACTACTGATGCGGGCGGTGGCAAGAATGTGGGTTATATCGATGCCGGGGACTGGCTCTCTTACGCGGGTACGCCGGTCAACATCCCCAGCAGTGGCAACTATGTGATCGAGTATCGCGTGGCCAGCCAAAACGGTGGTGGCAGCCTGGCATTTGAAGAAGCGGGCGGCGCACCGGTGCATGGCACCATCGCCATCCCTGCAACCGGTGGCTGGCAAACCTGGACGACCATCCAACACACAGTCAACCTGAGTGCGGGCAACCATCAATTTGGAATTAAAGCCAATGCCGGTGGTTGGAACCTCAATTGGATTCGCATCAGCAAGGCCCATTAATCCCGACAAGATAGGATAAGTGAGGTTTTTTGCCGCCTTCGGGCGGCTGTTTTCGTTATGTCTGAACCGGCGCGGAGTCAACTGGTGGTAATGCCTGCTTGCGATACTCCGAGGGCGTCATTCCCGTTATGCGTTTAAAAAACCGATGAAATGCCGATTGGCTGTTGAAGCCGGATTGATAGAGTATGTCCAACACCGTATCGCCCGCACACTCAGGCGCCGCCAATAACCGCTTGGCCTCTTCAACCCGCTGGGTATTGATGAACTCAAAGAAATTCTGCTGGTGATGGTCATTGATAATGGTCGATAGCTCGCGCGGCTTGATGCCAATCTGTTCAGCAAATCGCTCCAGATTGATCTGGCTTTCCAAATGCAATCGCTGTTCGCGAATACCGCGCGCGACCGCTTCGCGCTTTTCGTCTACTTGTGGAATGTCCTGCAGCCGGTCTTTTTCGGGCGCTACAGCCACCACCAATTCGTACTGCAACAGCTCGCGGGTATTGCGCCAGCCAAACAGGAACAGGCCGTTCACCAGCAGCACCGTCAGGTAATTATTCAAAATCCCCAGCAGGTCATTGGTTTCGCCACTCACATAGCCGCCCAGGAAATAGGCGACAAACGACCAGAGCCAGTGGATCAAAAATCCCCCCAACACCCAATCCGCCAGCCGCAATTCCCGCTCAGCGATGCTGGAGTACATTTGTTTTAACTGCTGACGCAAATGGAACTCGGTGTAGAAACACGCGAGCACATAAATGAGCGGCGAGCATTTGACCAGGAACCACACAAAAGCCAAGGCCGCACGATCTGCCTCTGTCAGGGCCGCCCAGTGCCAGGGCAGCCAGTCATGGAGACTCAAGTCATAAGCAAAAATAACCCCCACCGCCAATAGGGCAGGCAACAGATGCACACCATGGCGCCACTGATAGACGTCGCGCTCACAGGACAGTGAGCGCAAATAAAAGAACAACACCGGCCCTTGCAACAAGAGGCAAGCCGATAACAGCGCAGGTATCCAAGGGTAATGAGCAATCGATATCGACTGGAAGCTGGTATTCCAGGTGATGAGAGTAGTGGTAAGCGTTCCTATCACCAGCATGAAAAAGAGTTGTAGCAACCGACGTGACGGTTTCCTGCCGCCAGGCAAAATGCCCAGAGCAATACACAGGATCAGGGTTTCCAAAATAGTCAGGGCGATGACCACTTCATGCAAATTAAGTAAGAGATGTTTCATTATTTTTATGTGTCGGTAATTCGGCGATAGTTTTTGTGGAATAGCCTGTCAGCATTTCATATTCTCGCGCTGCTAAATTATCACAGCCTGTAGCGCCATCACTGACCCCACTTTGCATTTTCAGCACATGACGTTGGCCGGTTTTATCCACCGGGTAATACGCGCAATAGGCTTTCGATACCAATCCCATTTATGTATCACAAGTGGGAACTCCCACTTTCTCGATAAACCCGCACGAAGGAAGCCTCCCTCCAGCTGCTCGCATACATTGGGCAAGCCCTTTACGGCGCTACTCCAAAATCTCCTGTTATAAAAAACAATAATTCCCCCGGAGGAACTATGAAACTCAAACACTCGGCGAGTATCCATTCGCTGGCGCTGGCCATGTTCAGCCTCGGCGCGGCCAATACCCTTGCGACAGACTACAACGACCCCTGGTGGGCAAGCCCCAATACCAATACCAGTTTTGTCGACCAGTTCGATGGCGTGAGCATCAACCGCAACAAATGGTTGGTGGAGCAAAACATTTTTGTGAATGGCGAGGATATTGATTATCAGGATGTGGAATACCCCGCCGCTGACTGGACTTTTCGTGTCGGCCAACCCGATGCCGGTGCCACAGATGGCAAGGTACTTAACCTGAAAGCCCGCTACATGGATGGCCAGATTCAGGACTACTACGGTGGCACTGCCGGTCAGGGCAAGCCGCTGTTTATTCGCGCGGGCCGGATTGAATCGCAAATTACCGATGACTCCACCTTTGTGTATGGCAAATTTGAAGCGCGCATCAAAATGCCGCCGGCGCGCAACGCCGAATTCCCGGCCTGGTGGTTGTTGGGCAACTTCCCCGATGTGGGTTGGACTGCTTGCCAGGAGCTGGACATTATTGAGTTCACTGGCGCCAATGTCAGCAAAGCACCGCAAACCCATTGGTCAGCGCCCTACCCGGCCTATGGCGGCAACCCTTATGGCACCACTTACGCGCAACTGGGCATTAGCCCCAGCGATGAATATGTCACTTACGGGGTGATCAAAACCCCGGAATCGGTCGATTACTACATCAACGGTGTTAAAACCTACAGTTGGACCAAAGCCGAGCGCGGCGACCAGCCCTGGCCTTACCTCACCCCCATGCGCATGATCCTCAACCACGCCATCACCCATGTGGAATGGCCGGACGTGGGCAATTACAACCAATTCAGCACCAACGCCAATGTGGCCAACAAAACCGGTTATACCCGCGTCAATAACGGTGTGACCGAGTATGAATATTTGGATACCGCCGCGATGAACGCCAATATCGGTCGTGCGGGCACGGATTTCCTGGTCGATTACGTTGCCCACTGGCCACTGCCGACCACCGACACTTGGCACAAGTACATCGACGAGAGCAAATACAGCTTCTTCCGCCCCACCAATAACACCAAAGGTTTCTATTCGCTCAAAGGCTGGATGGCGCCGGTATCGGTAACGGCGGATGCTTACTTACAAGAAGGTGATAACGCCTACCGCGATAACAGCGCCAAAAATGCCGCTGACGGCTATGTCGGCTCCAAGTGGGCAACCCCGCGCGACGACAATATGCATTCAGTCACCATCGACTACGGCGTGGACAAACCCATCAAATACTTCTGGATTGAATGGAGCTGGAACCTGCCCAAGTCTTACGACATCTTCGGTAAAACCGCGTCCGGCAACTGGGAATTTATCCTCAATTCAGAGCAGCAAAGTGTGGGTTGGGCGACGCATACTTTTGATGTAAACAAGACCTATCGCTACATAAAACTGGTCACCAAAGGTCGCATAGATAAAGCCGAGCCAATTTGGTTGCTGGAATTCAAAGCCTTTGAGGATGTGCCCAATGTATACCCCAAACCAGCGGGTACACCGGTGGTGGATCGCACCGTCAATATGCTTGGCAACGGCAACTTTGCCGACGGCCTGACCGGTTGGGGGAGCGAGAACTACGACGGTGCAGGCGCGACCTATAGCGTTATCAATGGTGAAGCGCGCATTACCGCCGCCACGCAAGGCACCGGGTCTGGCTCCTACCAGTTGCACACCCAGGGGTTTGGCCTGAAGCGCAACTATCGCTACCAGATCAGCTTCCGCGCCCGCGCTGAAACGCCGCGCAACATCCAACTGCGTCTGGCGGAAAACCAATTGAATCCATCACCGGCCGGAACCTATTTGCTGCAGACCATCGCCCTTGGTACCAGCATGACCAGCTACAGCTTTAACATCGATTTTACCGGTGGCGATAACCCCGGCCGCCTCGCCTTCCTGCTTGGCGCCATGGGTAATGCAACGACCTACATCGATGATGTGGTGATTAAAGAAATCGCCTACATAGGCTCCGGTGACCCGCTGGTTCCGGCAATTACCGCCACCGATTTCAGCGGCGCCAGCAGTGGCTGGGAAACTGACTGGTGGGGCGTAGCGCAACGCGCGGTGGATGGTGCAACCGGCAACAAAGCCAGCGGTAACGATGGTGTCGCCGAAGGTCAGGACTTGTGGGTGAGCGTGAACATCGATGCCAACTATGAAGTGAAAGAGGTACTGGTAGCGGGCGATAAATCCGCACCGCGCAGCCTCGCGCAGTTCAAAGTGGAATACGGCACCGCTAACAACACCCTGATCGACTGGAGCAACAGCAATACCGATGGCGTCTATGAAAGCTTCAGCAACTTCGTCGCCTACCCACCCGCGAATGAACGTCGCTTCCGCTTCTGGTTCCGCCCACCGGCAGGTCAATTGGTGGAAGTGGCCGATGTGCAGTTGATGGCCGTCGACCTGAAGCCCCACCGCATCTACACCATTAATTTGGACAACGGCGGCAGCATCAGCCCGGCGGGCACCTTGCGCTACAGCAAAAACAACACCGATTCCGCGACCTACAGCTTCACACCACCACCGGGAGGATCGGTCGCCAATGTGATTGTGGATGGCGTATCGCTCGGCGCTATGAACAGCTACACCTTCAATAATATTGCTGCCAGCCACACCATCGCCGTCGCCTACAACACCACTGGCGCCAGCTCATCGGCGGCCAGCTCCAGTGCCCCCTCCTCTGCCTCGTCCAGCAGTTCGAGTGTGGCACCGGTATTGTTATCCCAAGGCCGTCCGGTTACTGCCAGCAGCAACTTTCAACCCGCAGCCAATGCAGTGGATGGCAACGGCGGCACGCGCTGGGAATCCACCCACGGTGTCAGCCCCAGTTGGATCATGGTGGATTTGGGCAGCAGCAAAAACCTGAGCCAGGTGATTATTGATTGGGAAGCAGCCAACGCCGCCAACTATCTGGTGCAAGCATCCAACAACGGTATGAGTTGGACTACCTTGAAAACCATCACCACCGGCGCCTTTGGTGATCGCACCGACACCCACAGCGTTACAGGCAACTACCGCTATGTGCGCATTTATGCCACAGCACGCAGCGCAGGAAACCAATGGGGTTATTCAATTTGGGAACTGAAAATAACGGGTAATTAATAAAAATTTAAGCAATGGTTATTAACCGCCACCCGCATTTTTTTTGCGGGTGGTTTTTTAAAAATAAATGGACGACATACCATGAAAAAAACTCACTCACTTTTATTATCTGCAACTTTTTCTATCGCCATTTTCAGCAGCGCCGCCCACGCCGCTGTCATTACCTTTGATGATTTACCCGCAACCGAAGCCGATGCGATTCACAATGGTTATCACGGTTTCAATTGGGGTGCAGACTTTATGACCAGCGTAGCCTACATCAACAAAAATACTCTGCCCGGCACCGGCTTTGCTTCGGGGGTTGTGTCAGGTGATTACGCCGCGTTTAATAATTTCGCAACCACCAGCACTATTAGTAGCAATCTGTTTGATTTTAACGGCGCCTATTTAACTGCCGCGTGGAATGAAGGTTTATTGATTGAAGTCACTGGTTTTTTAGACAAACTTGCCCTCTTCACCACAACCGTCACGGTCAGTACACAACAGGCGCAATGGTTCGATTTTAATTTTATCGGCATCAACCAACTCAGCTTCCGCTCCTGGGGCGGAACAGCTAGCAACCCCGACGAAGGCGGCGAACATTTTGTGATGGATAATTTCACCTACAACGAATCTACCAGCACTCAAGTACCCGAATCATCATCACTCGCCTTATTGCTACTCGGCGCCGCCGGTATTTTATTAGGCCGCAACACCAAAAAAGCCTGATCTCCAGCAGTAAAACAACCCTGCTTTGCCGCCACCAAGCGATTGGTAGCGGCGTTTTTGTTTTTGGGGTAGAGTCGCACGCCGCATCCAAATAAAATCCGGCTGCACTAACGCTATATATCAATAATTATTCGCGCGAGATTCCATGATGGACACCCCAAATCCCTATACCCCACCCAACAGCAATCTTGAAAATAAAACGGATATTCAAGACATAACACGGTACCGTAAAAAACTCATTCCGATGTGGATAAAAATATTTGGCTGGCTGTTTATCGTCATGGGTACAGCGGTGCCATTTGTAGGAATTTTCTCGGCGGTAACAGGCGTAGAGGGCAATTATTCTCTATATGGGCTTGAGGAGACCGGCAGCTTATTTTCGCCTATTCCATTACTGATAGTTGCGCTGTTTGTAGTTCACGCTGTTTGCGCATTTGGGCTGCTGTTTGGAAAATCATGGGGCGTTAGGGCTTGTCTAATTCTGGCTTACATTAGCGTAGCAATTTGCTTATTCACTACATTTTCAGGAGATGGGAGCATTCGATTAGAAATCCTGTTACTTATTTTTTATATTTTAAAACTTCGTAAATTACAGCCCATTTGGTTTGGACCTTTAACTGATGAAAATAGTGAATCTACGCCTATTGGTACAGGTGGGGTCAATTAATAATGATTTACCAAGGAAGCTGCCATCCCAGCGCAATAAAATGTGAAGTAAAAAACTGCAACGGCTCGATCTGCAATATAAGCGGTTTTTTACATTCGATCCGACTGCATCGCCTATTCCTCCGATTGATTGTGATGTTAACGGGGCTCTTCATCCTGAACGCTGCTGCGCAGGAGGAACCGCGAGTACGAGCGCGTGATTTAGGTGTCGCACCGGGTATCTTCAGCCCTGGCACCCACAATGCGATCACCGATGTCGCCGGTGTCCGTGTCGGCCAGGTGACGCTACGAAAGGGCGACAAGGTTCGCACCGGTGTCACGGCGATCCTACCGCACCCCGGCAATGCCTACCGCTCACGGGTACCCGCTGCACTGCATGTAGGCAATGGCTTCGGCAAATTCATCGGCACCACCCAGATCAATGAGTTGGGCGAGCTGGAAAGCCCGATTTTGTTGACCTGCACCTTATGCGTGTGGAAGGCGGCCGATGCCATGGTTGAGTGGATGCTGGCGCAACCGGATATGCAGGAAGTACGCTCGCTGAATGTGGTCGTGGGCGAGACTAATGACGGCAGACTCAATGACATCCGCGCACGCCCGATCACCGCTGCTGCGGTACGCACCGCATTGGAAAGCGCGAAGAGTGGGCCGGTGCAGGAAGGTAGCGTTGGTGCAGGCACCGGCACTACGGCGTTTGGCTGGAAAGCAGGTATAGGAACGTCATCGCGCAAACTGCCCGAGAGTCTGGGTGGATTTACGGTGGGTGTGCTGGTACAGGCCAACTTCGGGGGAGTACTGCAGGTAGCAGGTGCGCCCGTGGGGCGTGAGCTGGATCGCTATGCGTTCCAAAACGCAGTCGCTGCGCGAGAGAACACCCGTGGATTAGCCGATGATCGCGGCGATGGCTCAATCATTATTGTGATCGCCACCGATGCGCCCTTATCGGATCGTAATCTGCAGCGCCTCGCCTCACGCGGCATGATGGGATTGGGGCGCACCGGCAGTTCCGCATCCAACGGTAGCGGCGATTACATATTGGCATTTTCGACTGCCGAATCGGTGCGACGCCAATTTGATGCGGCGCGGTTGCAAACTACCGAATTGGCGAACGAGCAAATGAGCGCTGTGTTCCAGGCCAGCGTGGATGCTGTGGAAGAGTCGATATACAACGCCTTGTTTATGGCCACCACGGAGACTGGCAATGGACAAACGGTGGAGGCTATTCCACTGGATCAGGTGCGGAAAGTTTTGAAGGAACATGGTGTGGAAGTACCTGCGCGATAGGGAGCGCAGATGCTCCTATATCTGCAACACCGAAAATCAAAGGACAACATTCGATGTGGAAAATATTTACTCTTTTTTTAACACTGTTTTGTACTGCCTGTAGCAGTACAAAAGTCCATGTTTACACATCAGGAATTGATCAACACACCCAACAGCAACTGCTTCAATCGTTAAACACCGCAGGTTTCAAGGCTCATCAACGGACAACGCCCATGCAGCCCCTCAAAGAAGGGGCTTATATCATTTACACACCCAGCTCCCGTTCAACGCAGATCAACCGAGAGATTGAACAGATTTTAAAATCATTAAATTTACCGGCACCTGAATCACTCCTGTTTAGTTTGGGCGAAGGAATTAGCGCACACCGATATACCAAAGGAAATATTGGCCTCTATGTGATCGCAAATACAAACCAACCAACAGATAGCTTAAAAAAATTACTGGAAGAAAGCAGTATCTTGGATTGGGAGCTTGGTTCGATCAGCTGCACCCAAAATTACATTCTGGACATCATGGGCGATGGTAAAATTTACATAAGTACACTCGAAGATGGTAAAGAAATAACCTCACTCAACTGGAAAATACAAGATAAACAATTAGTGCTGACTAAATTATTTAACCGCTACGTTTACGACATTTCAGAAGAAAAGAAAATCATAACGCCGACTCAACAGTATCCCGAACCTTACGGCTGCCAATTCCGCAGCAACTTTGACACTGTCGTGCACGTAAAAAATATCAGGGATTAATAATGATCTACCAAGGCAGCTGCCATTGCGGCGCAATAACATTTGAAGTGGAAGCCCCCGACGAAGTGGAAGTCGAAAACTGTAATTGTTCGATCTGCAATATGAGCGGTTTTTTACATTTGATTGTGCCGCAGCACCATTTTCGCCTTATCAGCGGCGCAGACAATATCACCACTTACACATTTAACACAGGCGTAGCAAAGCACACTTTCTGCAAAACCTGCGGCATTAAACCCTTTTACATTCCCCGCTCAAACCCGGATGGGGTGGATGTCAATTTGCGCTGCTTAACACCGCAGCCAAAAGCAGTAAAAATTGTGGCTTTTGACGGACAAAATTGGGAGCAACATGCTTATACCCTTGCGCATAAAAGCCTTTAACCATGCAGGGTCAGGACTTATAACCAAGAATCCTCGATGGCAAGAATAAAAGCGCGCGCAAAAATGCAAACACCGCATCAAAGGCGATACCAAGGATGCGAAACGGAATAGAGATCAACCAGACAATTGGCCAAAGTACCAAGGCGAGCAGCGCCAAGGGCCAACAGATTACCCATAACAATAACCAGCAGATAAATGTGAGCATACGCCCCCCGTTGTAAACACTGTTTTGGGATTAGATGCAGATTACAACAGATTAGATTCAGCTCAACCCTTTATAATGGTAAACCTTCGACAACCCTCTCCCAACGCCAGAGCCCTCCTATGAAACCCATTCACCTTCCTGTGTTTGTTTTTGCCCTAAGCCTGATTGCCTGTAGCAGCCAACCACAGCCGCAAGAAAAAAGCTCAGAGGATGAACTGACAGATGCGTTGGCGGCTGTTTTTGGTGAGCGTAAAAAGCCGGATATGAAAATGGTAGAAAAATACCCCTTGGGCACGGCGGAAAATCCTGTAAGGGTGGCTATGCCAATTGGTCAGCGGGATTATTTATCGCGGTTGGTGTGCAGCAACGGCGAGCAAGTTTCGGCATTTGCGCGCGAAGGTAGCGCAGGTATTGGCCCCTATGGCTCGATGATAGATTCCTACACCGTCATTTGCGACACCTATCAGGGTGCGGTTGAGCACACAGTTTATTTGGATATGTACCACGGCGACTATGAAGAAACGCGCCCGGCGCAGGGATTCAAAGCACTGCTACCCCAGAAAAACAATTAACAAATTCGACCTAATGGCAACGCTATACTGGTTAGGCTTGTTCGTATCAATAGGTGTTATCTACTCAAGGAGACTGCCATGAAAACAACTCTGCTCTTGGTGTTGACTATAGGTTTTATCAGCTTAACTGGCTGCGCGCACAACAACACCGGCACTGCCAGCTTGATCAATACCTATTGGAAACTGGTTGAAATTAAAGGTGCCGCCGTGGCTGTCAGCGACAATCAGCGCGAACCGCATATTGTGCTGAACACGGAGCGGCGTGTAGCAGGCTCCGATGGTTGCAATCGCATGATGGGTGGCTATCAGGTGTCAGGCGATAAATTACAATTCACCCAAATGGCCGGTACGCGCATGGCGTGCATGCAAGGTGCAGAACAAGCGCAGCTGATTGGCGCCACCCTGCCGCAGGTTGCCAGTTATGACATAGCTGGCGATCAACTGGAATTGCGCGATGCCGGGGGCGTAGTTATTGCACGCTTTAAAGCGGTTGCACTTCCCTGATTTTTTACGGCTAGCGTTTAAGGGCTAACCCTGCTGACGAAACTCGGTGGGCGTTACGCCCACCATGCGTTTGAAAAAACGGTGAAAAGCGGAGGGGCTGTTAAAACCGGATTTATAGATAATCTCCAACACCGTTTCATTTTTATAGTCGGGCGACAACAACAACCGTTTAGCTTCTTCCACACGGTAGCGATTAATAAATTCAAAAAAATTTGATTGGTAATGCATTTTTAAAATCGCGGAAATGTCGCGCGGCTTTAATCCCGTCTGCTCTGCAAAACGCTCCAGGTTAATATTGCTTTCCAGGTACAACTTGTCTTCATTCATGGCTTTTTCAATAACTGCCACTTTGTGATCCATTTTGGTCGGCTGTATGGGCTTGGCAACCGGCATGGCGTTCACGCTGAGCAATTGACGGGTATTAATCAAACCAAATACAAACAACGCGTTTACCAATATGACCGTTAGATAATTGTCGATAATTCCCAGGCTATCACTTACCCCGGCACTCACCTGCCCCTCAAGCACATAAGCCAGCAGCGACCACAGCCAGTGAATACAGAAACCTGCAAGCACTGCATCTGCCAATTTCAATTCAGACATGGAAATAGCTGAATAAAGTGCTTTCAAGTTCTCACGCAATTTATATTCGGCGATAACACAGGCAACGATGTAACCCAGCGGGGATATTTTTACCAACGCCCAAATAAAAGCAACCGCCGTATTTTCCGCCCCAACCAATTCTGTTGTTGGCCACCATTCAAGGCTATTAATATCAAATAAAACCAATAACAGCGCCGCCACCAGTGCCGGTACTAAATGCAGAAAATTCCACCACCGCAACAACTGCATTTTTTGTGATAAAGAGCGCAAATAAAAATACAGCACCGGCCCCTGCAATAATAAACACACCGCAAGAATCGTAACAACCAATGGCGACTGATTGATAGCCGCACCTTTTAAATCGCCATTCCAGACAATGAGTGTAGTAGTTAGCACCAGTGCGATTAACACGAAAAAAGCAGAGAGAATTCGACGCGGCTGCAGGTGCTTGGCGGGTAACAAATTCAGTAGCGCAGCCAATACACAACACTCAAGGGCGGTAAGCAGCAACACCACATCGTGGATATTTAGAAAGTTGGTTTTCATTAGACCTTTCTCGCACACAGAAATACCGCCAGCTGTTCCGGTGACAAAACAGGTGGCGGTATCATCAGGAATTGAATTAGAGCGAATGACAAATGGCGTGATTTTAGTAAACGATTTACTTCACGTTATTATTTAAATACACAATTCTTGGCGTAATCCTTGGCTTCATTCATCGTCATCTCACCCTTGGGTTTGGTTTCGATGGATTTACACCAATCAGGGCTGCCCACTTCGGGCGCACAAGCAGAGAGCAAACTCGCAGCAGCGAGCAGAGGCAATGATTTAACGACTGGTAGAATTTTCATAACAACATCCCCGGGTTTTATTATAAGAGATCAATGTTTTTAACTGCGACGCTGGCGCACCGCTTCAAACAAACAAATACCGGTAGCGACCGAAACATTCAAACTGCTCACCGTGCCGGCCATCGGAATATTCATTAAATGATCGCAGGTGTCTTGTGTGAGCCGGCGCAAACCATCACCTTCAGCCCCCATTAAAATACCAATTGGCCCCTTGAGGTTGGATTGGTAAATAGAATGCTCCGCGTCGCCCGCTGCACCAAATAACCAGATGCCTTTTTCCTGCAATTTTTTCAGGGTACGCGCCAAATTAGTCACGGGCACAAAAGGTAAAACCTCGGCGGCACCACAGGCCACTTTGCGCGCAATCGGCGTGAGGCCAGCGGATTTATCTTTTGGCGCAATGACCGCATGCACACCCGCCGCTTCCGCTGAACGCATGCAAGCGCCCAAATTATGCGGATCAGTAACACCATCCAGAATTAATAAAAACGCAGGCTCATTGAGATTATCAAGCAAATTAAACAACCAGGTTTCGTCGTAGGTTTCACCGGGTGTGCACACCGCCACCACCCCCTGATGATTTTCATCGCTCACCAACTCATCCAGTTTATTGCGATTAACCACCTGGCAGTGAATACCATTACTCTGCGCCGCATTCACAATTTTTTGCAGTTTCTGATCGTTGCGCCCTTGCACCATGTAAATTTCAATCACACGCTGGGGTGCGCTTTTCAGCAGCGCCTGCACTGCGTGCAAGCCAAATATAAATTCACGTTTCAAAACACTTACCTTAAAAAATCGTTAATTACCGCACCGGTATTCGCGCGAATTAGCGTTCAGAGATCCGGGTTTCGCGCTCGCGCCAAATGCGGTCTTTAACCACATAGATTTCGCGCGTCAGGCTTTCATCGGAAACAAAATGCTCGCTTTGCAGCCAGCAATCACTTCGTTGTCTTAGCCTTAGCCACCGGCTTTTTAGCAGTTGGCGCCGCAGCCCGAGCGACAGCCTTGCCTTTTGTCGCTCCTGACGGCGACGGTTGAACTGTTGCTGGCGCTGCCTTGCTTGTAGCTTTCGCATTTTTACGGCCATGACTCACCTCACTTGCAGCCTTAGTGGTTTTTTTGGCGGGCACTGCAGCAGCTACTTTTTTAACGGCTGCGGTTTTCGGTGCTGCAGTTTTCTTGGCAGCACCGGCACTCTCCGCTTTAGCCACAGAGACCTTACTATTGGATTTTTTTACCGCGGGTTTCGCTGCTGCAACATCAGTTGCAGCTAATTTTTTGCCGGTCACTTTAGCCACTGCCGCCTTAGCGCCACCAGATTTGCTGCCCTCAGGCTTGGTGCTTGCAGGCTTAACTGACGCCGGCTTTTTAACTGCTGGTTTTTTTGCAGTGGTCTTTTTTGTGGCAGTGTTTTTTGTAGCTGGTTTTTTCGTCGCGGCTTTTTCCGGCACAGCTGTTGCGATAGCCGGTTTGGCCACAACCGGTTTAACATCTTGCTTATTGGCAGCGGATTTTTTAGCCGCATTTTTTGCATCGCGTTTAGCGACTTTAGGTTTGACTTGGGATTTAGGGCGACGAATGGCAGTCTCCGACTCCAACTCAAAATCAATTTTTCGGTTGTCCAAATCCACGCGCACTACGCGCACCACCAAACTATCACCCAAACCAAATACTTTACGCGTGCGCTCACCCATCAAGCGATGTTGCGCCGGTTCAAAACGATAATAATCGTGTGGCAATGAGGTGATATGAATCAAACCTTCCACATACAATTCATTGAGTTCAACAAATAAACCAAAGCTGGTTACTGCACTTACATGGCCATCATAAATGGCGCCAACTTGATCGCGCAGGTATTCACATTTGAGCCAGCTCACCACATCGCGGGTCGCCTCATCGGCGCGGCGTTCAGTGCGTGAACACTGTTCGCCGAATACCAACATTTCTGCAGCCGTATAGGGGTAAATAAATTTCTTCGGAATGGCTTTGGCGGTGTCCACCCGACGTACATGGGTGGTGGGTTCGGTGCTGCGAATTACCGAGCGAATCGCGCGATGTACCAACAAATCCGGGTAGCGACGAATAGGCGAGGTGAAGTGGGTATAGGCTTCGTAACCCAAACCAAAGTGGCCGTGGTTTTCTACCTGATACATCGCCTGACGCAAACTGCGCAGCATTACTGTTTGGATTAAATGGCCGTCGCTGCGATCCTGAATCATTTGCAGCAGTTGTTGGTAGTCCCCCGGTGTCGGCTTATCGCCACCGGCCAAACCTAAACCCAACTCCGATAAATAGGCGCGCAGGTTGGCGAGCTTGGTTTCGGTCGGGCCTTCATGCACGCGGAACAAACCCACCAAATTATGTTTTTCAATAAAGGTGGCTGCACACACATTGGCGCACAACATACATTCTTCAATTAACTTGTGGGCGTCGTTGCGTTTGATGGGAACAATACGTTCAATTTTGCGCTCATCATTAAATTGGATGCGTGTTTCAGTGGTCTCAAAATCAATTGCACCACGTTCATCGCGCGCTGCACGCAAACACTCATACAGTTTATGCAACAATTCGAGCTGCGGAATAACCGCTTTATATTCTTCGCGCAGCGCCGCGCGGGTTTCACCTTCGCCGGTGAGAATCTCGCCCACTTTGGTGTAAGTGAGGCGCGCATGGGAGTGCATCACCCCTTCATAAAATTGATAACCGGTAATGCGCCCCGCCGTGCTGATATTCATCTCGCAGATCATGCACAAGCGATCCACATTCGGGTTGAGCGAACACAGGCCATTGGATAATGCCTCGGGCAACATGGGCACTACGTAATCGGGGAAATACACCGAGTTGCCGCGTGCACGCGCCTCTACATCCAGCGCACTCTCCACTTGCACATAGTGGGATACATCGGCAATCGCCACATATAACCGCCAACCACCTTTGCGCCGCTCGCACAACACGGCATCGTCAAAATCGCGGGCATCTTCACCATCGATAGTCACAAAGGGCAAATGGCGCACATCCACCCGGTGCAGCTTGTCTTTTTCTTCCACTTCATGGGACAGACGCGCCGCTTCGGCAATCACCGCCTCCGGCCAAACGCTGGGAATACCATGGGCCTGAATCGCCAGCTCGATTTCCATGCCCGGCGCCATATGATCGCCCAGCACTTGCACTACGCGGCCGGTAGGCAGGCGGTTTTTATCCGGCTGCTGGGTAATTTCGGCCACCACAATCTGGCCGTGTTTAGCACCGCCATAGGCGCCAAACGGGATCATGATGTCGTGAGTAATACGTGGGTTTTCCGGGCGCACAAACTGCACACCCTCTTCATTAAAGAAACGCCCCGCCAATTGGGTGGTATTGCGGATCAGCACTTCAATAATCGCGCCCTCTTCTTTACCGCGATACTGCTCACCCGAAAGGCGCACCAGCACCTCATCGCCATCAAACACTTTGCGCATCTGGCGATTGTGTAAATAAATGTCTTCGCCGCCCTCAGAGGGAATCACAAAGCCATAACCATCGCGATGCCCTTGCACCCGTCCACGCACCACATCAATTTTATCCAGCCGCACATAGGCATCGCGGCGGTTGCTGATCAGCTGACCATCGCGTGCCATCGCAATCAACCGACGGCGCAAGGCTTCAATCTGGTCTTCGCCGGTCAGCTTAAGCATCGCGCACATCTGCTCATGGGTCACTGGCTCGGCAGCGGTATCCAGAAGCTCAAGAATGTATTCGCGGCTGGGAATGGGGTTTTCATACTTCTCAGCTTCGCGTGCGGCAAAAGGGTCTTTGAAGGGGGATTTACGTTTGCTCAATTGGGCATCCTGTGTTCAATAATTGGCGGATTTCTAACTATCCTGGCAGTTGATTTGAATTATAGGGCAGCAATCATGACAAACCTACAAATAAAATGGATAAGGCCGTTGACAAGGCAAATCCGGATAATTATAGTGCGCGGCCTCAGCTAGCTGAGATTGCCCAGGTGGTGAAATTGGTAGACACGCCAGCTTCAGGTGTTGGTGGCTTAACGGCCGTGAAGGTTCAAGTCCTTTCCTGGGCACCACACAATGAAAACCCCCGCTATGAAAATAGCGGGGGTTTTTGCTTTTGGGCGATTTAAACATCGCCATGCTCAACAACAATTACAGGATTGATTTAAATTAACCCCTAACCCGTATAGAGCCCAATGGAATACGGTGTTATTAATCTTTAATTGCTTTTCAACGAACAACCCTGTTCTTATTGAATATCCCCAACAGGAACGCCAATCATGCCAGACAAACGCCAGAGTATTCGTGAGGCTTTTTTGAAGGCGGCGTTTAGCTTTTTGGGGTATATCGCCGGTTGCGATGGGGCGATTAATCGCGATGAGGTGAATCGCCTTAAGATTCACATGAAAAAAATGCACTTGTCGGAGGATGAGCAGCGCAGTGCTTTGCATTTGTTTAAGGCGGGTACGGCAGCTGAGTTTAACGCGAGCCAAGCGCTGCAAGAATTTCGCACTGCCACAACGCCTAAACTGATACAGATTTTATTGGTGCATCTGATCGCTATGGCGCGCGCCGATGGATGCCTGGTGGAGAAGGAGCTGCATGCATTGCAGTGGATCGCGCGGGAAGTTGGTTATGACAGCGTTGTGTTCAATCACTTATTAAAAATGATTTACGAGCAAGACCAACTTGCGCTGAGCATCAACCCGCAAAAACCTGCGCAAACGAATACCTACAGCGCTTCCGCAAAAGAACAGACGAAGGCAAACCACAACACGCATCGCCCGACAGCCAATCACAATCAGGATTTACAAAAAGCTTACAAAATTTTAGGTGTAAATGCCGGGATGACCGAAGATGAAATGCGGCGAACTTATAAAAAATTGGCCAGCCAACTTCATCCCGATAAATTAATGAGCCAAGGCTTGGCGCCAGAACAACTCGCTGCCAGCAATGAACGTTTTAAACAGATTCAAGCAGCCTATGCTTTTATTAAAAAATATCGGTCAATCTACTCGGCAGGTTAAGCCTAGGCATTATGTCGTGGCAAAGTGAATTTACTTTATTCGCGTCACAGTCAGCCCCACAGCGGCAATACGATTCGCTTTTTTATAATAGGGTTGCTCAAGTTCCTCTCCAAATATGTCCGGATCGATTTCTTCATACGACCATTGAAATTTATCGCTCGCCAACGAGGGTAATAATTCCGATAGCAGTGGGTTATTGTCGTCGCTGGTGATGGCCATGCCCGTATATAAAAGAAAGTGGCCGCCCGGTGCAAGTAAACCCAGTGCATGCTTTGCAATACGTAAACTTAACGCTAACCCGAGGTGTGAGCCGCCATCTCGATACAAGCGCCCCGCCGGATCACTGAGGTAAGGCGGGTTGGATACAATCAGATCAAATTCCAACCCTCTGATATTAAAAAAATCACCCAGCAGTGCATTTATTGGTATGCCGGCCACATTGGCGCAGACACGCGCATAATCCAGCGCCGTGGAATTTAAATCATTTAAATTTAATTCATAGAGCTGATGAGTTGGTAAGGCGCGGATTGCCGCGATTCCTCCGGCCCCGCTGCCACAACCAACATCCAATACCCTAACGGGAATGCTGCGATGTGCAAAGCCGGAGCGCGATTGAAACAGGCGCAACGAATGTTGCACGAAGCGAGCAAAGCGGTAAGTATCTGGCCCAAAAAAAACAGCATCCGCATCATTGGTCGGGAAATAGGAATGCAAAAATAAATCCTCACCCAAGGAGGAAATACGGATTTTACTGCGGAAACAATCGCCGCCATTAAACAACAAATCGGCCTCGGTCATTAATGTAAATATAAGGGGCGGTAGAACGGCGGCATTAAATGGCAGGTTCCAGCCAAACACATCGCGCGCATTCTTTGCAAGGCCGTCAAAACCCAGTAAAAACCGTTCATGGGTGCGCGGTGTCACCGTGGTAAAACTGTAGCCCTGTAAGGCAATGGAATGCAGCAATTCCTCTAACAACATAATGCGTTTAGCATTGGATGTGCGCATAAGATATTGATCACCATAACGCACAACCTCATATCGACGATTAGGCATAGACCGGTTCCGCCACAACAGATTTTTTGCGTGAAATCGCCGGAAACCTGAGTTTCATATGTTGACTATATTTGTCGTAGCAGAGCTGACCACAACTCAACCGCATGAGCGCACCTTCAGCGATGAATCGCGCGCTTTCAGGATGTGAACTCACCAGCGGTCGCACAATTTCCTGAATCCACGCGCGCGAATGAATAACATCAATCGCTGCATGCAAATCAAAATAGCGACGTGATCTACGTGGAAATTTCAGCCGTTGCATTGCGCGCGATACTTTTGCGGCGCGCCGGGGTGCAGTTAATTCGATAGCGCCCAGCGCGCCCAAGGATTGATAGGTATACCGGCGCGATGTCGCTAACCCCAACATGGTATTTGCCAAAGCCAGAGATTCCCACTCTGTAGTTTCAATGGATGGAGTTAATTGTAATTCCTGCACCATCGCTTCCAACAATGGGCCGTGCATTGCTTTGGTTTTGCCGCGCCCCATTTCATCCCAGTAATTACGGGCACACTCGAGTTTGGCTTGGGTTGGTAGCTTAACTTGCGTGTAGGCCACCAGATCATCAAAGCCCGCCTCACCCGCTGCCTCCTGCGTGAGAAACCATTTCATTTCTTCGGCAGACGCGTGATCTGCCAACCAATCAAATAAGGGATGATTTTGACCAGGCCCCCACTCAATAAGGGACTCAAACCAGCCAACAAATTCATCAGGATTTGTTGTTACACCATCGACCAGCGAGCAAACAGATGAGCGCATCTCCTCCAAAAATCGACCTTCGAGTAAACGCATTTTAAGACTTGCACTTTCATCCGCTTCCCACTCGTCACACGGAATAGCAACCGACGTTCGTGAACGATTAAAGTTAGCAAGCGTAACGTGAAATGTTTGCGGGTCTATTCCAGAGAGATACATAAAACCTCCGCATCACCAATATTTTCCGATATGAATTTACTATCATCCGGCGACCTTAGTGGATCACATGCACCGTCTCTGTACGCTGCTGCACACAACCTCCATAAGAGAATGGTTTATGGGGTATTTATTGAAATAGTTTTTAAAACACACACTTAAAAATAATTTTAATTACTCATAAATATAATGAAAATATTTATGCCTGTTGGCCCATGCGCATTTTCAGCAAGTTGAATTAGACGCAACAATTTATTCTGCTTCACGCACAACTATCAAAGCGCAAAGCGAATTTTAATTGCCCTCACGTTAGCTACCGCACAGATGCAGCGGAAAGATAAGACCACCCTCTTTCACATTCACCGATCAACCGAAGGAGGATGTGATGAAAAATTCTGATCAACACGCCATGCAAGATCCACGAACGCAATACCCCAAAAGCCAAGATCAAGGCGAGGCCGATGAGCAACAACCAGACCCGGGATTGGATGCAGTTTTAGCACCACAGGCAGATCACGGTGAACGGAGTTATCGCGGCGCAGGCCGGCTCGATGGGCGCAAGGCACTTATTACCGGTGGCGATTCCGGTATCGGCCGCGCGGTGGCAATCGCGTTTGCCCGTGAAGGGGCAGATGTAGTGATTAACTTCTTGCCCAGTGAAGAAATTGATGGTCAGAAAACACTGAATATGATTCGCCAGGCGGGACAAAAAGCAATTGCAATTCCGGGTGACATTACCGACGAAAATTTTTGCAAAATCCTGGTAAAACAAGCCGTTGAAGCATTAGGGGCGATTGATATTTTGGTCAACAATGCAGGCAAACAGCAATTTGTGGAAGAGCTGGAAGATCTCACTACCAAACAATTTGTTGAAACCTACGCGACCAATGTATTTGGTATGTTTTGGATTACCAAAGCCGCCGTACCGCACATGCCGCCCGGCGCCAGCATTATCAATACCACGTCCATTCAATCCTATCAGCCCTCCCCCGGTTTATTGGACTACGCATCCACCAAAGGTGCCATCACTGCATTCACCAAAAGTTTGGCGAAAATGCTGATTAAAAAAGGCATTCGTGTGAATGCCGTTGCACCCGGCCCGGTGTGGACACCACTCCAACAAAGTGGCGGTCAGCCCGAAGAAAAACTGCGTCGGTTTGGCGACAAAGTTCCACTGGGGCGCGCAGGACAACCAGCAGAAGTTGCACCCGCATTTGTTTTTCTCGCTTCGCAAGAATCCAGTTACATCACCGCTGAAGTGATTGGTGTCACCGGCGGTGCACATTTACCTTGAGCTGAAATATTTCAAAACAATTCCTCCGATTAATGTGCGATTTTAGTAAGGATATTTTTATGAACGATTCATCCAAAACAACCCAACATAAATCCGGTAGCCATGATAAACGCGGCGCTGGCAAACCAGAGACAGCGGGTGCCGGTTCAGTGCTAAGCACCGTTGCCGGGCCCTCCGCTGATCAGCCGCCACAAACGCTGGGGGCAGATGACCCGATTCAACAGCGACTGTTGGACAAAACAGTAGGCGGTCAAAAGCTGGCAGAAAAAATCCCTTCAAACCTCAATAAACCGCACGAATACGGTGAGGCTTCACGCACACCGGTTACGGGAGCGATAGTGGAACCTGATTCGCCCGCTGCCGGCGGCAGCACCTCAACAGAAATTATTGAGTCGCCCAAAACAGGTGATGGAACAACAATGCCTGGATTAAACCCCACGGTTAGTTCCTTGGATCGCGTAAGAGTGGATAGCAGCAACCAACAGCTAACCACCAACCAAGGCGTACCGATTGCCGATAACCAACACTCGTTAAAAATTGGTTTGCGCGGCCCAACAGCGCTGGAAGATTTTATTCTGCGCGAAAAAATTACCCATTTTGATCATGAACGTATTCCAGAACGTGTGGTGCATGCGCGTGGCTCGGCCGCCCATGGTTATTTTGAGTGCTATCGCGCCTTAACCGAATTCACTACCGCCGCGCCGTTTAGTGAAAAAGGAAAACGCACACCGGTATTCACGCGTTTTTCTACAGTCGCCGGTGAACGTGGATCGGCCGATACGGTGCGCGATGTGCGCGGTTTTGCAGTGAAATTTTATACCGATGAAGGCAACTGGGATTTGGTGGGCAATAATATTCCGGTGTTTTTTATTCAGGATGCGATGAAATTTCCCGATTTGGTTCACGCCGTTAAACCCGAGCCACATCACGCTATGCCGCAGGCATCCAGTGCACACGATACCTTTTGGGATTTTGTGTCGCTAATGCCGGAATCCACGCATATGTTGCTCTGGCAAATGTCTGACCGGGCCATTCCACGCAGCTATCGCACTATGCAAGGTTTTGGTGTGCACACCTTTCGTTTGGTGAATGCAGACGGCGCATCGGTATTTTGTAAATTCCACTGGACACCGCTTGCCGGTACACACTCCTTGGTGTGGGATGAGGCCGCAAAAATTATCGGCGCCGATCCGGATTTTCATCGCCGCGATTTATGGGAGGCAATTGAAGCAGGCGCTTTTCCGGAATATGAATTGGGCCTACAAATATTTTCAGAGGAGACCGCTAATGGTTTCCCCTTTGATGTGCTCGACCCCACCAAATTAGTACCGGAAGAATTGGTGCCAGTGATCCCGGTGGGCAAGATGGTATTGAATCGAAACCCGGATAATTTTTTTGCCGAAACTGAACAAGTTGCATTTTGTACGGCGCATGTCATTCCGGGTATCGATTTCACCAATGACCCGCTATTGCAAGGCCGGATTCACTCTTATGTGGATACCCAAATTAGTCGCTTGGGCGGCGCAAACTTTCATGAGATCCCCATCAATTCACCCCTAGCGCAAGTGCATAACAATCAACGCGATGGCATGCATCGCCAGGCAATTAATCGCGGCCGGGTGAATTACGAACCCAATTCACTGGCCGGCGGATGTCCATTTCAAGCGGGAATGGCGGGCTACAAAAGTTTTCCTGAACCCATTGCGGAAGATAAAGTACGCGGCAATCCCGAACTATTTTCGGATCACTATTCGCAAGCAAGACTTTTTTGGCAGAGCCAATCACCGGACGAACAAACACACATTATTAACGCATTTCGTTTTGAACTGACACGGGTGCAAACACCGGCTGTGCGTGCGCGGGTGGTGTCGCTGCTGGTGAATGTTGATGCGCCATTGGCAAAGTGTGTTGCCGATGGTTTGGGTATCGAACTGCCGCCGGCAATGCCACTTGCATCCGACTTACCTATTCCATCCTACCCTCCCTCTCCGGCGCTCTCGTTATTAACGCGCCCCGGCGTAACCGGTATAGCCACACGCCGGGTAGCGATTTTGGTGTGCGAGGGCGTTGCGCAAAAAAGTGTGTTCGCAGTTTACAACGACTTGCTGCAAGAAGGTGCCGTACCAAGATTAGTGGGGGCACGCCTGGGCAAAATAAAAACCGCTGAAGGTACGACGCTGGATATAGAGATCACTTTGGAAGCAGGCCCTGCAGTGCTCTATGACGGCGTAATTATTATGCAAGGTGATGCATCGCTCCCCCGCAGTGCTGATCCCCTCGAATTTGTGCGGCAACAACATCGTCACTGCAAACCGATTTATGCCATCGGTGGCGGAATGTTAATAGCCGCAGCAGGCATTCCCACGGTTTTTGCCGATGGCGATGCCGATCCCGCCATTATTATTGATGAGGAAAAAATGCAAACCGATTCACTCGCCAAATTTAAAACCGCCTTAGCCGGGCACCGTTCATTTGAGCGCGAAACAGATCCATCAGCAATGTAACGCCGGAGCCTATAAGCAGGGAGCAAAAAATCAAGTAAGTCATTTCACTGGATGGGAGTTCACTATGCGCGCGCTCACGTATCACGGCAGCAATGATGTCCGGGTAGATAATATGCCCGATCCAATTCTTCAAGAAAGCGACGATATTATTTTGAGAGTCACCGCCACCGCCATTTGCGGTTCTGACTTACACCTTTATCGCGGAAAAATTCCCGAGACTAAAGATGGCGATATTTTTGGTCACGAATTTATGGGCGTTGTGGAGGAAGTGGGCAGCGGGGTGACGGCGGTTGCCAAGGGCGATCGTGTAGTGGTGCCGTTTGTGATTGCTTGTGGCAGCTGCTTTTTTTGTGCCATGAATTTGCAAGCTGCGTGCGAAACCACCAACACCGGGCGCGGTGCAATTCTCAACAAAAAACAAATTCCTGCCGGTGCTGCGCTGTTTGGTTTTAGTCATTTATACGGGGGAATTCCCGGCGGTCAGGCGGAATTTGTTCGCGTGCCAAAAGCCAACGTCGGGCCCTTCAAAATTCCCGACAGCATTGACGATGAACGTGTCCTTTTCCTCTCGGATATTCTCCCCACCGGGTATCAAGCCGTGCTCAATGCCGGCATTGGCCACGGCAGTAGTCTGGTCATTCATGGTGCAGGGCCAGTAGGGCTTATGTCCGCCGCCTGTGCTCGCCTGCTCGGCGCGCAACAAATATTTATGGTGGATCATCATCAATACCGCCTGGATTTTGCGGTGCAACATTATGGTGTTATCCCCATTAATTTTGATGAGATAGATGACCCGGCCGCGGCGATTATTGAACAGACCGCCGGTTATCGCGGAGTTGACGCCGCCATTGACGCTGTGGGTTTTGAAGCGAAAGGCAGCACGCTGGAAACAGCACTCACCGCATTAAAAATGGAAGGCAGTAGTGGTGCCGCCCTGCGCCAATGTATAGCCGCCGTAAGGCGCGGTGGCACCATTAGCGTACCGGGTGTATACGCCGGTTTTATTCACGGCTTTATGTTTGGCGACGTATTTGAAAAAGGGCTAAGTTTTAAAACGGGGCAGACTCATGTGCAATCTTATTTGCCGACGCTGATTGAATATATTCTGCAAGGTGATTTGCGTCCGGAAATTATTATTTCCCACCGGCTAAGCCTTGAGCAAGCCGCCGAGGGATATCGAATATTTGATAAAAAAGAAGATGCATGCAGGAAAATAATTTTACGACCTTAAAACAATTTTTTAATCAGGAAATTTTTATTGGTAATAAATAACTCCCTGATTTTTATCACTGTATGTTAGTTGCAGCACCGAGATAGCTTCACCAATCACCTATAAATACTCAAGGCTCGCACTGGAGCCCTCCCCCAAACCAAGATCCGGAGATTGATATGGCAACCGCACAAAAGAAACCCGTTAGCACCGATAAATCACCCAAGGCCCAAGAAGCTACTGCACTGTTAAAAGCGGATCACAAAGCAGTGGATTTGTTGTTTCAGCAATATGAAGCGGCTCGTTCATCCACCAAAAAGAAAGCACTGGTTTCACAAATCTGTACCGAATTAACCGTGCACGCACAAATTGAAGAAGAAATTTTTTACCCTCCAGTGCAGGCTGAACTCAAAGATAAAGAATTAATTCCAGAAGCCATTGTTGAACATGCAACACTGAAAGATCTGATCGCGCAAATTGAAGACGGCAACCCGGAAGATGCGCTATACGATGCAAAAGTCAAAGTACTTTCTGAATACGTAAAACACCACGTCAAAGAAGAACAGAACGAACTATTTCCCAAAGTAAAAGCCAGCAAACTAGATTTGTACGCACTTGGCGAGCAATTGGCGCAACGCAAAGAAGAGTTAATGGCAAAGCCATAGACGTTATTGCTGGGCGCCGTACACTGGTGCCCGGCATTTAAAACCCGGTTGACCCCTCCATATTATTGCTCACATGCAATTACTGTAGATCCCTACTACAGACCCACTCCATTACAGAAATTAACCCCAAACGCCTTGCGCAACACTTGTCATATAATATAGTTTATTTTGCTATTAAATCACCCCCGTAGAAATATGAGGCTGCGCATTTATATATGCCAAGGATTTTACTAATAAATATTTTTTGCTGATTCATAAAAACCAAACACGCCCATTGTTCTGTGCAACAACAACCGACGAAGCTCAAGAGCTAATAAATAATCACCAGATTATGCGCAGAACTCCGCGATGAACTTTGCTGACGACTGAATAATTGCAGCCGCCGTGAAGTTTTACATAATGAAATGCTGTATGGAGATAACACAATGCAACGGCAATTAAAGGTATTTTTACGGTCAATGGTTTTTGGATTCATTTGCCTGAACAGCGCAGCAATTTTTGCGCAAGATGGAAAAATGTACCCCATCGATGTACCCAATGAACCGGGCGCAATTCCACTGAATACCGGTGGGGTGGAGAATCAGCCCGCGCAGGAATCCTGGTTTCGCCAGTGGGGTGACCCTATGGCGCGGAACATTACCAAAGCAACACTCACACCATTTTTGGCTGACCCGAAAAAAGCCAATGGCACCAGTGTAATTGTGGCGCCCGGTGGTGGTTTTATGTGGCTTTCCATGAAAAATGAAGGTTGGGAAGTGGCTGAGGCTTTGGCAGCGCGCGGCATTAATGCGTTTGTACTTAAATATCGCCTGCAGCCCACCGCAGATTCACTGGAAGCATTTGAAAATCAAATGAACCAACGTTTTGCTGACGCCGCAAAACCGGCGGATGATAAAAAAGCCCCCGCACGGCCGCAGTGGGATTTAAGTAATCAATTAGCCGATGTGGAAGCCGCTTACGCCTTAATTAACAGCCGTGCGAAAGAGTGGAATGTGGATATGAAAAAAATCGGCATGATGGGTTTTTCTGCCGGCGCCGGTTTAACCATGGCCACCACCTTGCAATCCAAAAAAGTTAAGCTGGCATTTATCGCACCGATTTATGGCGGCATGAATGCGGTTGAGGTACCTAAAAATGCACCACCTATGTTTGTTGCTATCGCGGTGGATGACTTTTTATTTCACGGTGAGACCGGATTAATTAAATCCTGGTACGACGCAAAAATTCCCGTGGAATTTCACTTGTATCAAAACGGCGGTCACGGCTTTGGTTTAGGCAACCCGGATCGCACCAGCAACAAATGGTTTGAATCTTTTATGTATTGGCTGGAAGTGAATGGTTTTGTTAAACCTTAATTAACGACTACGAGAAAAGTCCGCCGTTATGGCGGCGGACTTTTTATTATTTAAGATCCGACCTCTGCACTCGTTTTTAATAAATCCATTTGATGAATCACTTTTTCGGCCGCTTTTTTACCGGCAAGGAACGCATGGTCCGAATTGTAATATTCCCACTCGCTGTACCGCCCCGCTAGAATAATGTCCTGCTTTTCCATCCATGCTTTCACTGTTGCGACATTTTTTGCGCGCGCATGATCATAGATCACATAGGCGTATGGCATGTCCACCAGATTTGCAGTTAGCACTTTATCGTCGGCATCCATCATTCCTACTTTTATACAGTCTTCAATACAACGGGAAATTAACGCATCGCCATCAAGAGACAAGGGTTTCCAGGGTGAGTAGGAAATTTCACAGGTAAAGCCAAAACCACCGGGTGCGTTACATTCGGGGCTGGCATTCCCCTGTACAAAAATGCGATGGAAAATAGTGTCTTCCGGATAATAAATCCAATGTTTGTCGGTTACTTTTTCACGATTAATACCGATGTTCACACAGCGCACAGAAATGTGACGCAAGCCGCGCGCGGCCTCTTGTATTTCTTTGGGCGCCTCATTGCCGATCAAGCGCACTAATTCAGGTAATGGCATGGTGCTAATTAAATTGTCGTAACGGAAACGGCGACCATCCGCAAGGGTGATGAGGTGATCGCGAGGCAGCAATTGCACCACATCAGCGTCCAGCTCGATCTGACCTTTTATGTGCGGAACAAAACCAGACATTAGTGCTTGGAATCCCCCACGACGGGGATATCCAAAACGTGCATTTGGCCCCATGGGTTTACCCACCGGCTGCAGTGCACCATCAATTATTTCGCCAAGGTCTGGTAAAGGCACTCGCCCACCCAACCACGAAGTTTCCATTTCGGTTAAGGGCAGAGTCCATAATTTTTTGTTGTAAGGGATCGCAAAATGTTTTGCTATCCCTTTGCCCCACACGTTATAAATAAAATCCTCAAAGTTTTGAGTTTCACGTTTGGCGAGGGTTCGGGTTGCATTCGCGATATCGGTTGTACCATCCGCGCAACAATCTTCTATATTGTTGGCAATACACTGTGCAGCCGAGGGTTCTCTTTCATTCATAGGTTTATAGCGGGCCTCAATGGCACCAACAATACATTCCTTGATTGTTTCCGGTGGCAAGCCAAACAATGCACCTTGAAATGGATATCTTGTGTGAACATTCTTACTGTAGACCCAAGCTTCCCTATTCTGCCAATGCTGGTTATCCCCCAATAAAATATCGTAGAGCTTTAATACATAGGGATCATTAGAAAACATAATATGGCCAGCATAATCAAAGGTAAAACCATTGTCCTTAATGGATCTACACCAGCCGCCTACTGTTGAATGGCGCTCAAGCAACAGCGTGTCAGAACCTAAATGATAAGCTGCACTCAATCCGGTTGGCCCAGCGCCGATAATCGCACAACTGACTGATTGCGGAATAACCTGAGGGCGAAGAGCGTTGATTGACGTAGGCGTATGAGAGCCTGAAAAATTATTCTTTTTCAATTCTGATTTTTTCCCGGACGCTGCGGCACTTCTCATTTTAGCCATCGGGATTAATGAATCAATTAACTGGAACATACGATCAGCCGTGCGCTCCCATGACGTTGCTGCCACTATAGCGCGCATTTTTTCGGCCATGAGCATTTTCTGTTGCGGCGACATTAATAAAGCGGTTTCACAAGCCTCAATAAACTCTTGCGTGTCGTAGCCTATAGCAACTACTTCACCATAGGGAACTACCACATCATTGATTGCGGTACTCACGATAGGCAACTCGGCGGCCATGTATTCCAATACTTTCGTTGGGCTGATGAACCGCGTTGCTTCGTTGAGCGCAAAAGGAAGTAAGCATACATCCCACTGGGCAAGAAATTGGGGCAACACCTGATAAGGCTGTTGACCAAAATAATGAATATTGGCACGTCGCGGCAAAGTGTCGGGATTAATTTTCACCACTGGCCCCACCACAATAATTTGCCAGGCAGGATGCGCATCCGCGAGCGCGGCAATTAAATTCAAATCAAGCCGTTCATCAATTACCCCATAAAACCCCAACCGTGGGCCGGTGATATTATCCTGTAATGGATGCCCGTTGCTGCGATCCAATGCCTGCTCAAAATGTACTGCATCGACACTGCTTGGAAAACAATGCACGTTGGAATGTAGACTACGTTTCGCTTGATACAAGCTTGGCCCGCCGGTAAAAACAATGTCCGCGACATTCAGCAATGCTTTCTCGCGTTGCAATAATTGTTTGGGTGCATTTTGAAAGGCTGACAACTCATCCATGCAATCATAAACCACCAAGGCAGCGTTCAATTGTTTGAGCAGAGGTAGCGCCATAGGCGTGTAAAACCAAACAATGGGATCACGGTCCACACGCGCCAACCCGGCAATCAATGGCTCCAGTTCCGCCAATTGATCATCGTGAAAACCTGCTGCACGAATGGGAGTATGCGGTTGGCATACAGTAACGTTAAGGGTGGGTGAATAGGTGTGTAGAAAACTTTTTCCTTCATGAAAAAACGGTTCCTCAACAATAATAATCTCAAAATGTTGCGCCAGTTGGCTAAGTAAATGCTGCGGTCTTTGATAAACGAAATCCCAGCGTAAATGGCAAAATACAATAATAGTTGGCATAGAAACTCCTGATGCAATTTTGGTGGAAATACTTGTTTGAAAATTTTCAATTAATCCTTGTGCCTGCCGCAGGCCTTGCGCGTAAGCGACAGGTAAAATTCGTCGCATGTTTTCCGGAGCGTTTTCTATGTCCCACAAACCGCTGTGGTGCCAATAGTTATCGTTTTCCCAATCATGGCGATCAATTGCGGGATAAATACAAACGCCAACACATTCCACATTGTTCTTAATCGCACGGGCCACTTCGGTTGCCACATGTTTAATCCATACACCGCGCCCGCTACCCACGTGGCTGGTTTCGGCAAGTAATATAGGGCGGTGATAACGGGCATGTAATTCAGCTAACATTTCATGCAGCGGCTTTCGGCGCGAATCTGCCAAATGCCACCATAATTTTGTGTGTGTGCCGCACTCCCATTGATTGTCGTGATAATAATTCGCGCCAATAAGATCGAGGTAACGGGGATGGCCACCCAACTCGGGTTCACGCCGTCCACACAACATGTCCCACGAATCGTATTGCGCTGACGTCCAGTCTCTTGCCCATTGCTGCCACTCCGGTCGTTCGGGTGGCGCAACTACATGAATAATGGGATCACAATGCATAATGCGTGCATGCGGATTTACTTCCCAAATAGCGTCGCACCCTGCAATGGTGGCCCGCACTAACTGACGTTTTGCTTCCGTCTGCGCACGCTCATCAAACATGTTTTTACAATGGAATAAATGAACGGAGAGCCCCCAACTGGTGAAAGAAATTTCGTTGAGTGGGCAATAAATTGGTGTTTCGGAAAAAGGCGCTAAAAATTCCGCAGCTGCGCGACAGAAGCGTGCAAAACGCGGAATGAATTCTGCTGAATACACATCAACATCGTCAGGCCAACCGTAATGACAAAATGTCCAGCAAACCTGTATGCCCAATTCTTGCGCTGCGCGTGCGCGCGACTCCACATAGGAAAAATCAAACTGCTTGTCTCTTTCTGCCAGACGCCATCCAATAGACTCCCTCACGGTTTTAATGCCGAACTGCTGCAGCAGCACGTAATCTTCAAACGCTTTATTAAAGTGACCGGTAGAGTGATTCATTGATAGCGCTTTTTGAGCGCGGTTTATATGGTCAGAACCTTCATATCCTGCTTGCCAGAAAGTGGCGAATGGAGAAGATGAACGTGCACTCATGATATGAACGCTGACAGGGCAGTTGGATGATTCGGTAAAATAAGCATTGATTTTCCCTTCCTGTTTATCAAAAGGATTACTTGTTTTTCACGCATTAAAATGAGACATATCGCCAAACTTCCTCCCTGCCACTGCGGTAAAAAGCCTCAACGGTTTTTAAAAAAACGGCAATTAAATTCATGATAATTACCGGAATCAATTGGCTCTGTTCGTTAACTAACTTTATTTTATTATTTTAATTGTTATAGTTTTTTGGAGACACATAGGCTCCTACTCGATACTATTTTTAGCGACATAACGTTTTTATTTACTTGTATTATTTCGCCATCGGGTAGGATTATCTGGTCCGCCAAAGGAGCATAAAATGACCACAAACGGCTTTTCTTATCCACGCCCCCAATTGGTAAGAGAAAATTGGTTTTCATTGAATGGGATATGGAAATTTTCATTCGATGATGAAAATCAGTTAACGGAATTATCCGATGCAACCCAATGGCCATTAGAAATTCTTGTTCCTTTTGCGCCTGAGTCGAAAGCCAGTGGTATTGGGAGCCAGGATTTTCATCATGCATGTTGGTATCAGCGCGAATTTCAGTTATTCAAGGGAGGTCAGCGAGTATTGCTGCATTTTGGCGCGGTGGACTATCGTGCGCGAGTGTGGGTTAACGGGCATTTAGTTGCAGAACATGAAGGTGGCCATACGCCATTTACCGCAGATATCACCTGTGCTCTCGGTGATGTCGAAAATCATGTGGTGACGGTTTACGCGGAAGATGATCCACACGATTTAGCAAAACCCCGGGGCAAACAGGACTGGCAATTGGAGCCACACTCCATATGGTATCCACGCACAACGGGAATATGGCAAACGGTTTGGCTCGAATGCGTCGCTGCCACTTATATTCAAAAAATTCGCTGGACACCCAATTTTGATGGTTTTGAAATCGGGTGCGAAACGGTAATTGCCGGTGAGATAAAAGGGAATCTAGCCGTGCAAGTGCGAATTTTACATAACGGAAAATTATTGGCCGATGATCACTATAAAATCTTTGGCGCCGAAGCGGCGCGTAAAATAAGTTTGTCGGACCCAGGTATAGATGATTCACGCAACGAATTACTCTGGTGTCCCGAGCGCCCCACACTGTTAGATGCAGAAATAATTTTATGGCGTGATGGTGCAATGATCGACAAGGTATATTCTTATACGGCGTTGCGTTCGGCGCATATTAATCGCGATCGTTTTATGCTGAATGGTCGCCCCTACTTTTTGCGTCTTGTGCTCGACCAGGGATATTGGCCGGATACGCTCATGACCGCACCTTCCGATGAAGCGCTGCGGCGCGATGTCGAGCTCGCTAAAGCCATGGGGTTTAACGGTGTTAGAAAGCATCAAAAAATTGAGGACCCGCGCTATTTATATTGGGCCGACAAATTGGGATTGTTGGTATGGGAAGAAATGCCCTCAGCTTATCGTTTCACACCAACTGCAGTGCGGCGCTTGGTACGCGAATGGGCAGAAGTCATTGAACGGGATTACAACCACCCCTGTATTATTGTCTGGGTACCTTTTAATGAATCCTGGGGTGTGCCAAATTTAACGTCCACACAAGCGCATCGAAATGCAGTTGAAGCGCTTTATCATTTGACGTGTACCTTTGATTCCACACGCCCAGTCATTGGCAACGACGGCTGGGAGGCATCTGCAACGGATATCATCGGCATTCACGATTACGATGCCAATCCGCAAAGTCTGGCCGCGCGTTACGGCTCACCCGCACCCCAGGAATTATTTGATCGCCGCCGCCCGGGAGGAAGAATACTCACGCTGGATGGATACCCGCATCGCGGGCAGCCAATTGTATTAACAGAATTTGGCGGCATAGCCTACGCGAAACCACAGACAGGTGACGGAGATAAAATCTGGGGTTATTCACAAGTCTTTAGTGACGAGGAATATTTTCATCGCTATCGCGATTTGTTACAGGTTGTTAATGAGACCACTCTGTTTAGCGGCTTTTGCTACACGCAATTTGCAGACACTTTTCAAGAGGCCAACGGCTTACTTTTTGCTGACAGAACGCCTAAGTTACCGCTCGATAAAATCGCATTTTCCACCAGAGGCAATTAAGGCTACCAATAATTAATGTATTAAGGCGGCGGCGTGTTGAGTTTTGCCCACATAGCGAGAGTAATTTCTGTTGTTTGACGTAGCGGGTGCAGTGCATTACGAAGGTGCTCCATACATATTTTTCCGGAACTATTTTTAGGTCCCATTTTTTTCGACGAAACGCCTAAAAAACGTGTATGGCCAAAAATTCTGTTTCCGCTGTAGAAAAAACCTTCAGGTTTACCGTTCGATGCCTAACACAACAAGTTTCATTACGAGCAGTAGATAAGTTAGGTAGCGAACAGATCTTAGGCTCTTAAATGAATATTTTTATACACCCGCTGATTACCTTTTGTATTTCTCAGGGTCATCAAACAGTGAGGAATCGAGCCTGATCAATTAACATCAATCAAATTGGAAGAAAAAATATGGCAACTATTCATGATATTTGGTGGTGGACAGCTGGACTAATATTTTTTGGAATTTTTTGTTTCGTCGCTATTATATGGCGAAATAATGCAGCTAAAGTTGATACTAAACTCCCTTCAAAAATGGATAACGTTAAAAATAGTGTTTCCATAGAAACGAAGCGGAAGGAGAAATCATGACAACTCATCAGTCAGGAACAGTTTGGTTACATCAGCTATTGCAGACTCTATCCATCGGGCTCGACTACATAGATTATTCAGTATTTGCTCACAGAGCCGACGAGTTTCGTTATCGCCGGCTACCGCTGCAGCCGCGATAATAACCCTGCAAATTCCTATGGTCACGTAAGTAATAGCGTGAAGGGTTAGCGCTCTCTTTACTGGATCTTGATTAGCCATGGCGTAGATATTTTTTGCCTTGGCTATTATTTTTGCAGCTGTGTCTTTGATAACTGACGTACCGCTTCCTAACTGTTGAATTCTAATTGACAATATTATTTTATTTTCGGTTATAGAAACCAATTCAGCTTTTAATTTTTCTGATAGGACTTCACTATCTTTAAACGATTGAACCTGTTCAGTAAATAATTGATCCGCTTGCTCTTCTAACGCATGGGCATCGCGCAACCATATTCTAATGTATTCTCCAGATATATTTTCCATGTTAGGTTCTCTCAATAAAAGGATCTCTTGCTTTTTACACTTAACGTCCAAGCAGCACTGGACACTCAAACAATAACGGCGGCATACAAAAAACGTGAACATAATTAACTCTATTTTTATCTAAAACTATTTTTATATGAACAAGCGGAGCATAGCCCCGCTCTTTAACCATACAATCAGTTTCGCCCATGGGTAGTAGCGCCTCCTTTTTTACCTGATTCGCGAGCGTTGCCATGGCCGGATCTGCCACTTTCCGAATCATTTGATTTCGATTTTTCGGTAGATTTTTTACTTCTTTGCTCAGGATGCTGACTCATTTTAAAATCCTCTCTATTAAAGTGCACATGCACTATTTTTTGAGGTCAACTATTCATGTTAGTTCAAGCTGTTTTTGAAAAAAACATTTACCATTTCAAAACCCTGCCAAAAGGAGAAAAATTATGCGAACTATTAGCCTTTTAGTTAGAACAAGCATCGCTCTAGGCTTATTACATATGAGCCATAGTATATTTTCCCGCCAAACATTAACCGCTACCGAATTAATGAAGCGTATTAATATCCGTTGTTTGGCGGCGAAAAAAACGGCACAACTAGCGCTAGAAAAATCCCCATCTTCATTTCTGCGCGAGACTGTGCAGCATCTGCTAGAAAGCCTGGAACAGGCAAATGAGTACTTACAGGACAATTGGGCAGAAGAACGCTCCGATCGTTCAAGTGAATTGTTAGAAGCAGAGAAGTTTATATTCAGCTACGAATACAATGAAAAATTATCGTTCGATCTGAATTTCGTCTCGCACCAATTAAAAGAATGTGACGAAATGCTAAACCTACTTCATCAAGCGACGCACTTTCAGAAGACGGCGATTAAAGACATGGCATTACGCAATATGCCTATTTTTACGCGATATCAATTGCAGCTAAATATATTCAAGGCAGATTTTTATAAAGTAAATGAATACCGCATTCGAGAATATGCTTACCAAATATGGGAACAAGAAGGTAGACCAGAAGGTGAAGATAAACGACACTGGATGATGGCAACTGAGCTATTAAGGCGGAGTATGCCAGCAGATTTGCAACTGGCGTTTGAACAAAAGCGGTCACTAGTTGAATCATTTTCAACCACTCCGGCATCAAATATCAGCAATAAGTATCACTGAATGAAACAACTATAGCTCGGGGCAGATTATTATAAGTAGCTGCCACGGCGAGAAAAGCTAATGTAATAGCGAGGCTGATTACAGCCTCGCTTGATTCCTATATACGGCAAAGAAATGATTGGGTAAGAGAAGGTAAGTCTTCTAACAACCATTTACTCATTGCTATTTCATCTTCCAGAACATATTTGAGTGCATTTGCTGCATCTATATCTGCAATGGCTTCGGCCGCAGCGATCAGTACCGTATAGGAGCTAATGGCGACCTGTGTAAACACATATAATGTCATAGCACCTTTAACCACTTCGTCACTCATCGTAGACCCCACTACGTTTTGCCCCGTAGCCATCAATTTAGCTGCCGCATCTTTTAAAACAGATGTATCGCCACCCAGCCTTTTAATCGCGTTATGCAAAGTCTCTTGATGCAACACTTTAGTATCAATATGCCTTACAAGCCGGGATTGAATGCTGGGATAGTTCTCCAAGCGATTTACTTGACCCTCTACTAATATTTCAATTTGTTGTTCCAATGCGTGAGCATCGCGAAGCCAACCCAAAAAATGTTCGTATTGATTTTTCATATCTTCACCTCAAAAAAATTAATTGTCACTTAAAAACATTGATTGGTACGAAAAATCTATTTGCAAGACATAGGCCAAAATAAATTCTACAAAAAAATGATTAATTACCGAATAATTTAATATCAATTAAAAAAGCAACAATATGAACAAATTTATTTTTGAAAAATTTATATATTTTTTTGAAAAAAATTCATTCCTTTTAAGGTTACTTATATAAGCAGTAAAATTCCAAATAAGTATATATATTGTCTTGATATTCTTGCTCTAGCCCTTAAGATGATCTTGCTGCACAAATATTTTGCAGTTTTCATTAATCAACGTGAGGTACTAACCATGAACACTAATCAAGACAAAAAAGGTTTTGCAAAGAACCCTGAACTCGCTTCTGAAGCCGGTAAAAAAGGCGGACAAAAAAGTGGCGGAAACTTTAAAAATGATCCTGATCGCGCAAGCGAAGCGGGCCAAAAAGGAGGCCAAAACAGCCATGGAGGTGGACGTCAGTCGTAATGAAAAAAATGTTATTTTTAGCTGAGGCAGGGACGCTTCAGTAGCGCGTTTAATTGCATTTAAAAATAGAGTCAAAAGATATAGGAATTTAAGCGACTAACGAATGAGCAAGGGTCACTTGCGAATACTCTTGAGCGCTCATTGATTGCCAATCACAACTCCCGAGGGCTTAGCTCAATAAGCCGAGCTATATACTGTATGAGCTTCACGATTGAGGACGCAATAGAATTTCTTCATCACTATAATATTTCAGTAACCACCGCAGAATCTTGCACGGCGGGGTTAGTAGCTGCTTTTATGGCGGATGTTACCGGCTGCGGTACAGCACTGCATAGCGGATATATTGTCTATACCGAAGAAGCAAAAAATAGCTGCCTTGATGTATCGCGACAGACCATTCAGAAATTTGGGCTGACGAGTGAGGAAGTAGCCAAAGAAATGGTTATCGGTGCCCTCAAAAAAAGCTCAGCCCAACTCGGAATTGCAGTTACAGGTATGGCTGAGTCCGATGGCTCGCTTGATGGAGTCATTTGTTTTGCTTATGGGTTAAAATCAACTGCCGGTTATAGATTAATGAGTGAAACCAAAAAATTTGAGGGACAACGCAACACTGTGAGGACAGCCGCCGCTGTTCACGCCCTCGTTTCCATACCGGTGGTTTATAAAAAAATTCAACTTTATCCTGAAATCCTTAGCTAAAGGTTTATGCATGAGTGATCCATATTTACCACCCAAAGTTTGGGTCAACAATGCCAACGGCAATAATCAATGGTCCAGCATCAACCGCCCTGACGCCGGAGCAAGATTCGACAGAGAATTACCCGCAGGCGAGCGCCCTTTTCAACTTTACTCGCTCGCCACACCTAATGGCCAAAAAGTTACCATTCTATTTGAGGAGCTACTTGCCCTGGGAATTAGCGAAGCGGAGTACGATGCTTTTCTGATAGATATTGGTGAGTCAGATCAGTTTTCGTCTGGTTTTGTTCGCGTCAACCCAAACTCCAAAATCCCCGCACTGCTTGATAAGTCTGGCGAGAAAGCAATAAATGTATTTGAGTCGGCATCCATTCTTGTTCACCTCGCCGAAAAATTTGGACAGTTTCTTCCTCCAGCGGGAGCAGCACGAACCCAGACATTTAATTGGCTATTTTGGGTGCAAGGCGCAGCCCCACTCTTAGGCGGCGGGTTTGGTCATTTCTATACTTATGCCGATGAAAAACAAGAATATCCCATCAACCGTTTTGCGATGGAAGTGAAACGCCAGTTAGATGTACTGGACAAACAACTCGCCCAAAATACTTTTGTTGCTGGCGACGAATACACCATAGCGGATATGGCAATTTGGCCTTGGTACGGCAATTTAGTCTTAGGACACTTGTATGATGCCGCTGAGTTTCTCCAAGTAGAAACCTACACCAATGTCGCACGCTGGGCCAAAATGATTGAACGCCGCGACACCGTACAACGTGGACGTATCGTGAATCGCTCTTGGGGTGAAACATGGGAGCAAGTTCCCGAACGTCATTCAGCAGAAGATATTGATAAAGTGTTAAAGCTGCGTCCGTAATTTTTTGGGGAGTAAGCGCACCAATTAACGGCGCGCTAACCTAAAACACCTAACTGTTTAAAGCGCAAACAATAAAAAAACATCACCGCAGTAAATAGCGCCATGACAATTGGCATAAACCATAACTGCCCCATTGCTTCACGACCTTCAGAAAGGACAAGGACGTACAATATATAAATCAGAGTGCCAACTAACGAGACCAAAAATAAGCTGGCCGCTAAACCATAGCGAAGCAGCAATCCAACGGATCCCAATAATCCACCCCACACTGAAAGCGACCACCCAATGACAGCCCAGATTGGAACAGTTAAGAAATAGTTAATTTGGGATTCCGTCATACCAGAGGCTTTATAGTATGTTTCACCTTGACTTACACTCATGATGTAGTCGAAACCAGCAGCTAAACTGTACAAAAGGAAAATCCCTCCCAACAGGAATGCATGCCAAGGTAAACCCAACTCTTTATTTTTAACAAAACCATCCATATTTCACCTCAAATATTTGAAGAGCAGTTAAATCCCACCTAGCTTAGACACAGCACTTGCGTCTCTGGATTCAGATAAGACAAAAAAATCCCAACTCATAAAAAAAACCAGCGCCGCTTTCACGATGCTGGTTTTTGTTACTACAAAAAAATGATTACACAGATACGTTAATAACACGCTCTCCATGCATCTTTTTGGATGCGCGAATTAGTGAAGCTGTATTTGCGATCTTTACCGCCGTATAACAGGGTGCACGCGGCGGGTAATTTTTCGCGGGTGTTGGCGCTGCTACCAGTGAGGTAATAGTAGCTGCCGCTGGTAGGAAGAGTGATGCCGGTGGCGTAGACGAAGGTTTTCTCTTTTTTCAATTTCATCGGCACATTGCTGCCCGCTGCAACATTGGGCAGTGCGCCAGAAATATAGGCCGCTGTATTTGGTGTGGCATTGGTCATATCCACTTCAAATACACCGACTTCCGGTTGGCTGCAGCTATTCCAGCGCGCGCGAATTAATGGCGTGCCGTGACTAATGCTGTAGGCGCGGTCGGTATTCCACATGAGCGCACATTCAGTGGGGACTTGTTCACGTGCAGCCCAGTTGTTGCCATTTAGAAAGTAGTACGCGCCAGTTGAGCCAGCGGGCAGCGTGGCGTAGTGATAATAAATACGCCCGTCGGTGGTGCTCATGGGCACTACTTTCCAATTGGGTGTGCCGGTAAAGGAGCCGGTGATGTACACACCATTGGCAGTGTTGACGCCGGTCATATCCACTACAAACATGACCTCGGGGTTGGCGATAGCCGCACAACTGCCCCACTTTACCGCGTAGGTCACATCGCCATTGGCGATAAAACCGCGATCCACTCCCCACCAGGGCGCACATTCGGCGGGCACGGTTTCGCGCGCACTCCAGCTGTTGGCGTTGAGGAAGTAGTAAGCACCCTCGGCACCCGGCGCTACTTCGGCGGTGTGGGTGTAAATGTTGTTGCCTTCCAACGTCATGGGCACCAGCGCCCAGTTGCCCGCACCGCTAAAGCTGCCGGTCACGTACACACCTTGGCTCACATCCACGCCGGTCATATCCACTTTTAACGTAAGTTTGGCAGTTGGCTCCGGCGCTACTGTCGGGTAGTCCTGCGCCAAAAATTCCACCCCGCCGGGGATCATCAACTCGCCGTTAAAGTCGAAAAAGGTTTGGTTTTCCCAGTGCGACCCATGACCCCATTGGGTATAGGCATTGCTGCTAATCCACAGCGGCTCCCAGTAGATCACCCCTAGCCCGCCGTTTTGCGCCACGGCGGTGGTCAGGTCGATCAGGTAATCCTTTTGCACTTGCGGGCTGGGCGCCGGGTAGCCGGGAGCCGAGTCATTAATAATGTTGCCTGCCGGATCTATTCCCTCGGTAGTCCAGGGGTGACTCACTTCCACGATCATCACATCTTTTTGGAAATCCTGTTTCAACTGCGCGATCAATGCTGCCGTTTGATTGATGGAGTAACCGTGCCAGTGGTAGTAATAAGACATACCGATAATGTCGTAACCAGTCAGCCCGGCGTTGCGCACGCCAGCAAAAAAACCATAAACATGAGCGGGATTGGCAATATGGATAATGGTTTTCGGTGTTAAGGAACCCAGCGCGCCAGCATCTTTTACCGCACGAATGCCTTCGTTCATCAGCGCCGCCTGCCGCGCATAGTTCACGGGCGATAAGGGTTCACCCGGGCCAATTGCCATGTTGTTATTGGTCTCATTACCGATTTGCACCAGCTCCGGCATCAGGCCCTCGGCATCCAGATCGCGCAGGGTTTGGAAGGTGTAGTTGTAGAGCAGCGCTTTGAGCTGATCGAGAGTGGTTGCTGAATCCCACGCAAACGGCCGGCGCTGGTGACTGGGGTCGGCCCAGTTGTCGGAGTAATGGAAATCCAATAGCACTTGCATGCCATTAGCTTTAGCACGGGCGATGGAGCGCTTGGCATCGGCATAGCTGGAGTAAGTGTTTACATTGCCGGCAAAATCCAGCCAGTTGGGGTTATTCCACAAGCGAATGCGCACTAGGTTCGCGCCGTAGTCATACATAATCGCGTAGGGATCTTGCGTCACCCCGTTTACTTTAAAAACGGCGCCGTTGTCTTCCACTTGATTGACGTAAGAGAGATCCACCCCCTTGTAAAACGTATTACTGAGCGCTGCCTGACTAAACAGCAGGGTCAATAACATACATAGCCAGCCGACGGATGTTGGGTTGAGTTGTGTTGGTAAGCGCATGATTCACCTTCATTATTGTTAGTTGATATCACTGTTGATGGCGGGTACGGCCGAAAACCAAGCCCAGTAGACCTAGGACCAAGAGCATCAATGAGGAGGATTCCGGCACCTTGCTGGTACTACCGCCGATGGTTGCCAACACATTGTCAATGGCCACATCGCCCTCCACGTAATCACCCACAATAGAAAAACCTTTCAGACCATTACTGCTGCTGAAACTGAGGGTTTGATAGCTAGCGGGATTAAAAAATGCATCGTCAAACGCGGTAATAAGCGAGGAGAAAATCAAGTGGTCAGCCATATCAAACGCTACAAACCAATAACCCTCAGTCCAGGTCGCGAGGTCGATGGAGAAGTGAGAAATGCCACTGCCAAAACCAGCGTCAAACACAATGTCCGCATTGCCAGTATTGTCGCCATCGGAGATCCACAAGCCATCCAGCGGCATACCGCGATAGCTGGTGTCATTGATAAAGTAATTGCTGAGGTTGGAATTAAGCCCGAGCCAGTTGCTCTCCCAGGCCGGTAAATCTGCATTGAAATCTTCGCTGTACATCACCGGGCCAGCGGTAGCAAAACCGGAACTCAACAGCAGCGACAAGATTAGGGGGGATCTTTTTTTCATCATCTATTCCTTATTTATATTTATGGTTGAACTGCATGAACGAACTGCCAGCATCAAAAGCTGAAGTACCAGCAGACGCTGCATCATACAATATCATAATTATATTATTAATAGGCTTTTGTAGATTTTTTGATCAGACAGGAGAGATCTAATCACCCGGTGCAGGGCAAAAAAAAGAGAAGGGGCGCAAGGCCGCTTCTCTTTTTTTGGGGGGGTGTGATCAGTAAAACCGCATAAACAAAATACCCTAGCCAACCTCGGGTGTTTTAAAACTACAAAGGAAAAGCAATAGCTCGGCCGATTTCAGTGGCGGGCAATATTCCAATACAGATTATTTGCGTAACAACATAAATGGGAACGCACCACTTGAATACAGGGTGGATAGCGTTGAACGCAAGGCGATCTATAACCATCGGCGTAAGCAAAAAAGCATAGGTCGCCACTAGCGTTAAAATCGTGCCCTCAACGGGAATAAATGGCAAAAAAGCAACGCGAGTTACAGAAGCGGACACCATACTCAACGAGGCCATCAGCATAAAACGCTTATGAAGTTGTAGTTGCTTCCTAAAAAAAATACCCAGGATATAGAAAATAAAAAAGCTGAATAACGTGTGCAAAATACCCCACACAAAACTCGCCCTTGAGTGTACATGGCCACCCGTCCAGTTGGGATCATAGGCAGACATAACCCCTATTAGCATTTCAACGCCACTGATAATTAAAAAAACAAACAGAGCCACACTCATGTAGCCAAGTTTTTTGTGCGCAGAAAAATTGCCCGACGAAACAAGATTAGATTGAGCAGCAAATAGAATGTACCAGCCAAAATACAAAATGGAATGCACTATAAATGTGGCCGAAACAATTTCAGGAGTGTTATAAACCTTCACATAGTGAGGAAGGATCGAAACAAAAATCACGCCCAGCAACACAATGGAAAATTTTCCATAAATAGGCCGATTCGAAAACCTTACCGTTTTGACAGATGAAATCTGATTAGCTGGCGTCGATATATTTGTGTGATCCATAATTATTTCCCTTTATTTGAACACAAACACTATCACTGGACATATTTTGACTCTATAACAAAACCGTAAAAACAAATGCATGCAGGTTACAAGCAAAAAACCCGAGCAAGGCTCGGGTTTTTGTGGGGTGGGTTTTGTGAAGTGCGGTTGCATGGATGCGGAAATAGAAGCAGCTGAGCTTTGTGTAACGGTCAAATTCTAAAGATAGTTCTTGATGTAGGTTGGTCGGTAATGCCCAACATTTTTTGATATTGAATATTATTGTTGGGCATGGCTGCCTAACCTACGTACTACGTACTACGTGCTACCTATTAGAATTATTTGCTTCATCGCCATAGCACTGCATATTTGCACCTTCCGATTTTATATTGGTGTTGTAGGTTTCATTCTCTTTAGCCTCGAAACAATACAACTCTCTCTTCTCTCCCCACCCTATAATTTGATAGGCAGCTTCGTGCTCCGGTGGTAACGGCCTTAGCTTTGCCACCATGTTTTTAATATTGCCTTTCTTCAAAGCGTGAATACCAAGCCATACATGAAATCTGCGTGCTTTGAGTTCACCGGATACAACTTTTTTTACGCGAGCGTCAAAGAGATAAAATGTCGCCCAGGTTCCGCAGTTTTGTTCCTCACTCCCATTATCAAAACAAAGAGTGGATGCGACCTCACCTGTGTCCCTTACAAACTTGAGATCAACTACGACAATGATTTCTTCAGCGCTAGCTGCGAAAGAGTAAAGTAGAACAATAATAAAAATAATTCGATTCATGATTTTGCTCTCACAATCTATTAAACAGCTACCACCGGATATTCTTTCTAATGCAGTTTGCGGCGACTTACTACAAGCACTGAATTAAAGACCACTCCAGCAAAATCCACAAACGTAAATCGCAGGCAAAAAAAGCGGCTACCGAAGTAGCCGCAAGGGAAAGGGCATTGCAATTGTTTCAAGCGGGGCTTAAAGCTTCCAGGTGAAATCGATCAGGTAGCTGCGGCCGTAGTCGTCGTAACGTTTCAGGTTGGCAGACTCGTTGTTTTGGGTTAAACGCAGTGGCTCGTTGGTCAGGTTGAAAACCTGGAAGCGTACGTTGTAGTTCTCGTTAATTTCGTAAGCGAGGCTGAAGCCAACACCTAATTCCGCATCAAGTGTGGTCAGGTCGTAACTGTCCCAAGTAAAGGCGCTGGTGTAGGCGGAGTGATATTTCCAGCCCAAGCGTGCGTCGATACCGTAGTTGCTGTACCACAGGTCCAAGGTCGCAGTGTCTCTTGCCAAACCTGCCATGGGCAGTGGGTTGTTGGACGGCGCGAACTCTTCAATGTTGGATTCCGCAAACGCGTAGTTGGAGTAAACACCAAAACCTTCTACCGGCAGGAATTCAAACGGCATTTGGAAGGTCACTTCCGCACCGCGCACGTAACCGCCGTTGCCATTTACTGGGCCGTAGATGTCAAAGTCCACACCGTTTTCATTTTGGAAAGTACCCACTACCGCGTTGCCGATGTAGTTGTCGATGTCTTTGTAGTACAGGCTCAATGCCGCCAGGGATTCGGAAGCAAAATACCATTCGTAAGACACGTCAATTTGATCAGAGGTAAATGGATCCAACAGTGGATTACCCGCACCACCGGATGAACCATTTTCAATAGCGCTGATGTACTGGCCTGCGCGCAACTCATCCAGTGGTGGACGGGAAATCGCTTGGGCGACACCAATACGCAGTTTGCGGGTATCGTCCAGATCCAGGTTCAAGTTGGCGCTTGGCAATGCTTTGGAATAATCATTTTCAATGTATTCGCCGTTCAATGCGTAACTCTTGGTATTGATTTCAACTTGACGCACACCGATGTTGGCGTTGTAGTCCAAGCCGCCCAGTTGGCCTTCAAAATCCAACTTCACGTAGGCCGCATCGTTGCGCTCGTCTACTTTCCAGTAGCGATCTGCATTAACTTCCGCCGAATCATAATCAACGCCACCAAAAATCACGTCTGCGGTTTTGGCGTAAGACGGTGCATTCAGGAAGGGAATAGTGTCGAAAGCGCCAAGGGTGTAAGAGCTCAGGAAGCCTTCAGGAAAGGCTACTGCAACGCTGTTATCCACACTGCGATTCATGGTGAAATCAGTCCAGATAACTTCTTTCTCGCGGTCTGCTGTGCGCGCACCAAAACTGATTGAACGCAGGTGACCGGCGTCCAAATCGCGTTTGATATCAAACTGCGCACTTTGCAATTCGTCTTCCAGAGTTGAACCTTCGTTGACATTGCCAATCCAGTTGTAGGAAGCATTTTCCGGAGTTAACAACGGCGAGCCAGCAGGTGCTGAAATTGACGGTGTACCGCGAGTATCAAAGCTCCAGGTTTCGGCGTATTGATCCAGATAAATCGCATTCCAGTAGTTTTTACGCTCAGCGGTAGAGTGGGAGAAATCCACATCGATCTGCCAGTTGTCAAAACCAGTGTGGCTGAACTTCAAGCCTTGGGTGACACCACTGTTTTCCTGTTGGTAGGCGGCAATCACGTGACGCATAGTGCCTTCCCAACCATTAAACGTACCGGCTACCGCGCGATTACCCTGCATTACTACGTTGCTCATCGGGTTATCTACCGCGCCGTCGCCGTTTGCATCGCCCAGGCCCCAACCTTCACCGGAAGGTGGTGTGCCAATGTCTTGCGCCCAGGTTTGGTTTTGCTGCTCATCCATCGCAAATTCGGTGTAGAGCACATCGTATTTCACGTTGAGCGCGTCAGTCGCTTGCCACTCAAAGGTGCTCATGATGCCTTCGCGGTCGGTGTCGAGTTTTTTCACCTCACCGGCAACACCCCAGGGGGTAGTACCAATGGTGCCGTTGCCATCCAGGTCCAGCGCGCTATCGCTATAACCCCAGCCTTGCATTGAGCCATAGGCATTCTTTTGGGTTTGGGTGGAAGCGCCAATCGCAACAGCAAAGGTGTCGCTGAATTGGTGTACAAAAGCGGCGCTCATGCGATTGCCCAGCGGATCGTAATCCGGAACATCTTCGCCGCTTTCATTGTGCTGTAAACCTACGCGCACGGTGGCTGTAGGGCCGGTGTGCGACAAAGGCGAAATAGTTTTCAGGTTGATAGTGCCGGCGATGCCGCCTTCCACCAGATCTGCTGACTGGGTTTTGTAAACTTCCGCAGCAGATACCAACTCGGAGGGGTATTGCTCGTAGCGAATAGCGCGGCCCGGCTCGGGGCTGGCCACTTCGCGGCCATTTACGGTGCCTAATACCATGCGTGGGCCAAGGCCACGAATCGCGGCCTGACTTTCATTGCCTCGGTCGCGTGAACCGTTAATACCGGGCAGGCGTACCAATGCTTCGGCGATAGTGACCGCTGGCGTCGCATTAATATCGTCCATTGCCAGGGCTTCCATCACCTTGGTGCTTTGTTGCTTTACCGCAATCGCCTTTTCCAAGGATGCACGCATGCCGGTTACAACAACTTCTTCAACAGCGCCGGCTTCTTGTGCCTGAACGCCGCTAATGCTGCCGAGCAGCCCCAGCGCAAACAGCAAGCTGGCTTTGGATATTTGGGTTTCGGGAGTTCTGTATTTCATTGCTAAAGCCTCGCGTTCGTCTCGATTGTTTTATTATTAAATATGACGCATATATCATATTTATACGTCAATATGATGTAATCGCCGCCATGTGTCAAGAGTGAAGCCGGGAAGGGAATTAAAAACAATGCTCGCTATTGGCCAGAAAAGGCCTAGGCTTAAAGAGCGGTACTCAGATCCACCAACCGGAGAGAAGCATCATGAGTAAAAGTCAGGATAAACGTAAAGAAAGCAAAAAGCCCGCGACCAAAACCGCCAAAGAGAAACATCAGGCCAAAAAGTTGAAGCAGGCTGAACAGGCGCATCGCGAGTTTTAACACCCGGCAATAAAAGCCCTAGGGCTGAACGAAGTCATAAAAGAGGTAGGGGCGCGGTCTATTCACTCAGGAATAGCATGCGCCCTTTTTGTTTTTAGGAAGCAGTAAGCTAGGAAACAATAAGCCAAGAAGTAATACACCAGAAAGTAATACACCAGAAATCAATAAATCAGGGCGCAAAAAAGCGGCGGGGATTATTTGATGTTCCAAAACACCAAACTTGGAAAATGACGCGCCAGTTGCCACTTGGCAAATAGTATTAGCAACGAGGAATGTTTACTGCGGGTTAAAAACCGCATGGTGGCACTGCGCGGGAACTGCGCTTTATTCAGCGGCTCGCCTTGTGCATCTACGGGAGACCACTGCTGCTTGAGCAATTGGCGCTGTTGCTCCAATTGTCGCCGCAACACAATACATTGCTGCATTTGCCGCTGCCGTTTGCTGGTGGTGACGCTATCTGGCTCATTCATAGCTGACTCCGGATCAACGCGACATCCGCCGCTATTTCAGCGCGAGTTCCTGCAAAAGCATTGGCGCCCTGGGCAGAAAAATGTTTGCAGCGCAGATAACACATGGTGGCGCCTGCTGCATAAAACACAATCACGCCAGCGATGGTTTGCAAACGGTAGGCGGTGGGCCAACCTAATGTAATGACCAAAAGCCCGATACAAAAAAGGCAGCAAGTAAAAAAAACCAGCCCCAGCACACTGAAGACCAGCATTTGCTGTAAGCGATTTTTTTCCTGCTGCCATTCAATACCCGCGAGCCGCCCATGCAGTTCCATCTGCACAAGCACTATTGCCGCTGAAGCGCGCAAACGCTGGATAATTTCCAAAATTCTACTCCCGGGTTTGACGCTCAAGAATTAACAAGTAACAACCACTAATTAATTGCGACGCGCCAACAAATAACCCAACAACAAACCAACCGCTGCACTGGCACCAATGGCATTCCATGGCTGCTCGTGAACATAGGTATTGGTCGTTTCTGCTGTTTTGCGGGCGCGATTCATCACCGTCTCCCCTATTTCGGTTGCCGATTCTTTTGCAGCATTAATCCGCTGATTCAATTTCGCTTTGGCGCGCTGCAAGTCGTCACCAGTAAGGTTGGTGGTTGCTTTGATCAAATCTTCTATATCTGCCACAAAACTTTGAAATTCCTGTGCGACACGGTTAGACGTATCGGCCTTTAATGCCGGGCCCGCTTTTGCATCAGTTTCTTTGCTGTTTGCCGATGAAGAACTAAAACCAGATGGATTTTGCATAAATAATTCCTGCTATAGAAAGGTAAGTTTATAGGCTGTTTCCGTTTACCGATGTCAATCCAGTAGTCGCTTGAACCTACATTCATAGTATCCCCCCCCCCTCCCCAAAGTCTGTTCGCTAACGCACTGATACTTTGTTACCCCAATGCTAACTTGCTTAACAGCTTAATCCAGTAACCGCTTCATTCATACACAGTTTTATTCAACAACGTTTTTTCACCAATAGGTAAGCTTATGACTACTTTAACAGCCACAAAAAAAATGGCGGACTGCTTAAAACCAGGAACCTCATTTATCGCATTGCTCGCCGGTTTTTTATTCTTAACGGCCTGCGCCTCTACCCCACCACCCACCAAAGAAATCAGCGCTGCTGAACAATCCATGATCGATGCCGAACAAGCGCGGGTTGCACAATATGCACTGCCAGAGCTGCAAGAAGCGCGCAGCAAATTAGCAGCTGCACGCACTGCCGTTTTAAATGAAGAGATGGAAGAGGCAAAACGTTTGGCGGTGGAAGCCAGTGCCGGCATTAAATTCGCAACAGCCAAAGCAGAGTTAGCCAAGGCAGAAGCCGTTAATGCTGACATGCAAAAAAATATTCGTGTTCTTAAAGAAGAAATGCAACGCACCAGTGGAGAACAACAATGAAATTATCAACGTCGATGAACTTAAAAGCGCAAACCAAACGCGGTCTGCATTTATCCAAACCACTGATCATGGCGCTGGGCAGTGCACTTATTCTGGCCGCCTGTGCAAATTCTCCTAAAAGCCCGAGCGGTGCAGTTGCTGCACGCGAGCGTTTGGTGCAATTACAAAATGATCCCGCTCTGGCGAGCCGGGTGTCGGTTGCGATTCGTGAAGCAGATGATGCAGTGACTGCCGCCGAAGTACCCATGAAAGACAAAGTGAAATCCGATCACCTGGTATTTGTTGCCACCCGTGAAGTGGATGTCGCCTGGGCGCAAGCCAAGACCCGTCAACTGGAAGACCAGCGTGCCGGCCTGAGCGAACGCCGCGACAGTGAACGTTTGGAATCGCGCACCCGCGAAGCAGATCGCGCTCTTGATGCAGCAGCACAAGCGCGCGCCGACGCAGAAGCCGCACGCCGTGAAATTGATGAATTAAATGCGAAGGAAACCGAGCGCGGTTTGGTGGTTACCTTGGGCGATATGTTGTTTGAAACCGGCAATGCGCAATTAACCGGTAATGCTTTTGCAAACTTGGGAAAATTGTCCAACTTTCTCAATAAATATCCTGAGCGCTCGCTGGTTATTGAAGGCCATACCGACAGTGTGGGCAGCGAATCCAGCAACCAATCGTTGTCACAGCGCCGCGCAGATTCTGTACGTCAGTATTTATTGCAGCAGGGAGTTGCCGCCAATCGCCTCACTGCCGTCGGTAAAGGTGAGAGTTACCCCGTTGCCAGTAATGATTCCACGTCCGGGCGTGCTCTCAATCGCCGCGTAGAAGTCATTATTGCGAAGTAAACAAACCATCACCCTGATCACTTTTTTGCGGAGTAATTATTATGAGCTTAGGAACTCTTTTATTAATTATTGTGGTGCTGTTACTTATTGGTGCCATTCCTAGTTGGCCCTATAGCCGCTCCTGGGGGTATGGCCCCAGCGGGGGCTTGGGGCTGGTATTAATCATTCTATTAATTCTGGTTCTCATGGGCCGGATATAAAAAAGCGCCGTGGCATAACAACCACGGCACTGTTTTACTTTACTGCCATTTATGTAATCCAAGCTTATGCACTGGAGCCAAACATGTTTCATCAAAGCTTATTTAACCGCTACCCGCGCAGCATTCTGGTGATAACCATTATTTTGCTGATGGCACTCATCAGTATCGGTTTGCTTGCGCTGGAGAATGGTTATTCCCTTTAACACGGCCGACATACTGTAGACCGTGCTTAATTCCCCCTATTGTTTAATTTCCTTATTGCTTAATGCGCAACAAATCACTAATTTGATTTACACCGTCAACTTCCCGGACAGTTTTCATTACTAAATCATGCTCTGCACGGGTTTCCACTTCGCCAGACAATTGAACCACGCTATTTGCCACCAGCACCGCAATCACAAATTCGCTCAGAGCTTCTTCACTCGCGATTGCCAACTCCACTCTTTTTGCTAACTCCGAATCAAAGGCTTTTTGTGCCTCATCCATACTGGACTGGTTAGCGCTCATATCGGCAATTGATTGCTGCGATTCAACAGCATCTTCCTTTTTTTCACAGCCACTAAGACTGATAACTAACAGAAAACTTAGCAGCCCCAAAAACACATAGAATTGATAAGAATCTTTCATAATAAGAGCCTCGCAAAAAAACGGGAGCAAATACCCAGTAGCAAAAAACACAGAAAAACTTAAAAAATTACTGTCAGACTGTGCGATGAGCACTGATAATCGGCTTAATTTTTTTTAGCGTCTGTACGCAACCCCCCTTATAGATCCGATTAGTGCTTACTGACGCAACAACAGATAATCGCCCTTTGTGTCGTAGCGCACGGACGCCGCTCTGGCGGGCGAACACACTGGGATGACACTGCCCCGCGCGAGTGCAACTCTTTATTTTTGTGCGCAGGATTAACTGATGAATCACCTTTCCAACAAGCTAAACCCTCTGGATTTGCAGATGAGTGGGAACCGTTTAATCGATGGTTTATCACTGGCGGTACGCACCCGTTTACTACAACACTGCAAAACCGTAGAGCTCACCTTTGGCGATATTCTCTGCGAACCGCAGGAGCTGCTGCGCTATGCTTTTTTTCCACTGACCGGATTCATTTCACTCTTAACGCTAGTGGAAGATCACCAGCCATTGGAAATTTGTTTAATTGGCAATGAAGGCATGATGGGCGCAACACTTTCCCTGAGTGTAAATGCCGCGCCTATGCGTGCACTGGTACAAGGTAGCGGCCATGCTTTGCGCATCACCGCTGCACAATTGCGCAGAGAGCTAAATAATTCACCGGAATTAATGGCGCAATTACATCGCTATGTGTATGTAGTTCTGGAGCAATTGGCAAAAACCGCCGCGTGCATTCATTTTCATGAAGTGGCGCAGCGATTGGCGCGCTGGCTGCTGATGACTCACGACCGCACCCACAGCGACCAACTGCATTTAACCCAGGAATTTTTGGCCGATATGTTAGGCGTAAGGCGCAGCAGTATTACTATTGCCGCGGGCATACTGCAAAACGACAAATTGATTCATTACAATCGCGGGGAAATTATTATTGTGGATAGGAAAGGATTGGAAAAAATTTCCTGTGAGTGCTATCAAATACTCAAACAGGATTATGAACTGGTATTTGCCTGAGGCCGCGAGCCTGAATCAGCGGTGGTAATAAGCGGTGTATCTACACCACTGCTATAAAACTGGTAATTATTGCGTCCACACACTTTTGCGCGATACATAGCGTTATCGGCACGTTGAAACAGCGCATCCACATCGCTGCCGTCCTTGGGGTAAAGACTTATACCAATACTCAAGGTAACTGCGATGGGCTGCTCATGAATTTGTTGGGGTACAGCAAAGGCCGCAATCATTTTTTCGGCAACATGCGCGGCATCTTCACTGTGTTCAATTTCAGTGAGCAAGACTACAAACTCATCACCACCCTGACGGCATACCGTATCGGTAATACGCACAACGGATTCCAGTCGCCGCGCAATAATTTGTAACAACCTGTCGCCCACCGCGTGGCCGCGCGAATCGTTAATGTGTTTAAAATTATCAATATCAATAAATAACAAACCGATTTTTTTCTGTTTGCGTTTTGCCAACCCAAGTGCGCGCGTGAGGCGCTCGGTAAGCAGGGTGCGATTGGCCAAACCGGTAAGTACATCGTGCTGCGCCATGTGCAGAATTTTTTTAGCCATGGCCCGTGCTTCACTCACATCGTGAAAGACAATGACCGCCCCGCTAATAGCACCAAGGCGATTGCGAATGGGCGCAATGGAATCCTCAATAGGAATTTCAGTACCATCGCGCTTCACCAATAAACAATTGCTCGGTAACTTAACGGTTTTATTGGCTCTTAATGCGCGCCGCACCGGATTGGGTGGCGCTTGGCGCGAGTCGGCATCGATTACCGTAAAAACTTCCTCCAGCGACAAACCCAACGCCTCTTTCGACGACCAACCCGTCATGGTTTCGGCGGTGCGATTGAGGTAACTGATTTTGCCTCCGAGGTTAGTGGTGAGCACCGCATCGCCAATGGAATTTAAAGTCACCTGCGCGCGCTCTTGCTGATCAAACAACGCATCTTCTGATACCCGCAAAATGGTTTCCATGGCTTTGCGATCGCTAATGTCCTCCACAATTTGCACATAGCCCTGCGCTTTTTGATTGGCATTGTTATTAATTGCCGCTGCATTTAGCCGTGTCCACACCACGGTGTTGTCGCTGCGCACAAAGCGCACTTCAGCCAAAAACGGTTCGCGTTTATTCACGGCGGCGTGCCATTCTTTCACAGCCTCTTCGCGATCATCCGGATGAATTGCCGCCGTCCAATTTGTACCCAGCGTTTCAGCCAAACTTTGCCCGGAAATGGTGTGATAGGCCGCGTTGGTATAAATGCAATCGCCTTGCGCATCGGAGAGAAAAATGCCCAGCGGGGCTGCATCACTCATCGCCCGAAAACGCTCTTCGCTTTCGCTCAGTGCGCTGCGCGATTGTTTGCGCTCTAAAATATAATTCAGCGCGCGCGGCAACCAGTGGGCATCTATATGCCCCTTGGCAAAATAATCATGGGCACCGCGCTTCATAGCCGCGCGCATTAACTCGTCATCACTCGCTGCACTCAATACCAAAATCAACGCATCAGGTGCTGCAACAATCACTTTATCGAATGCATCCAACCCTTTTCCGTCAGGCAAGGCCAGATCAAGCAGCACCACTTCAATCGGATTGTTAGCAAGGTATTCCAACGCTTCCGCGAGTGACTTTACCCACTCCACGACAAATGCAGCACTGTCGTCATGCAGAGCATCCTTTATCACCTTGGCATCGGCAGGATCGCTTTCTATTAACAATAAATGGGTCGCAGAACTCTTCATGAGAAAACATCACCCGAAGTAAAAAAGATGCACCAAGGTTAACGCACCGATTCACCCGCTTCGGTGCGGTGTCGTACAGAGAGGGGTGAACCGACCTAGAGGAACTTAGGAAGGTCGCGGCTGCCGTGAAGAACACGAACTACGCGAAGATGATCGTCGCAAATGCGATAGAAAATACCACTAAAGCCTCACCTCCACCCTCCTCTCCCTACCATCATCCACCAATGGAATTCCCGCGCTGTGCAGCTCAATACCATCCAGCAGGATTTTGCTTTCACCCCCAAGGTTTTGAATCACTTCAATGCGATAAAGCGCATTGCCAAAGCGATAATCCACCGAATAACCCGGCCAATCTTTGGGCAGGCACGGTTTGATATGCAGTTCGGTGCCGTGACGGGTGATGCCGAGCAGGGATTCAATCATCAGGCGATACAACCAACCTGCCGAGCCGGTGTACCAGCTCCAGCCACCGCGCCCGGTGTGGGGGGCGATGGCGTAGACGTCGGCAGCGACCACGTAGGGTTCGGCTTTGTAGAGCGCGACCGCCGCAGCACTGTTGCCGTGGTTGACCGGATTGATGATGTTGAACAGTTCCCAGGCGCGTTGGCTATCACCCAATTCGGCGAAGGCCATGGTCGCCCAGATGGCGGCGTGGGTGTACTGACCGCCGTTTTCGCGCACACCGGGCACATAACCTTTGATATAGCCGGGGTTCATGGCGGATTTATCGAAAGGTGGGTCGAGCAGCTGGATGATGCCCTGGTCGCGACGCACCAAATGTTTATCGAGTGAACTCATGGCCTGACGGGCACGCATGGGATCGCCTGCGCCTGACAGCACCGACCAACTTTGGGCGATGGAATCGATACGGCACTCGTCGTTAACTGCTGAACCCAAGGCGACACCGTCGTCGAACCAGGCGCGGCGGAACCAGGCACCGTCCCAAGCATGTTGGTCGATATTGTGTTGCAGTTTTTGAGCCTCACTCACGCAGCGGTCAGCAAAGGCTTGATCCTGCTTCAGGTACGCAATGTTGGCGAAGGCGAGCAGCACTTTGTAGAGCATAAAACCGAGCCAGACGCTCTCGCCTTTGCCGTGAATGCCGACCAGATTCATACCGTCATTCCAATCGCCTGAGCCCATCAGCGGCAGGCCGCGCTCGCCAAAACGCAGGCCGTGTTCGATGGCGCGCTGGCAATGTTGATAGAGGCTGCCGGTGTCGCTGCTCTGCCCGGGCAGATCGTAATAGGACTCTTCATCGTCGTTGAGCGCGCGACCAGTCAGGTAGTGCAGCTGCTCGTCGAGCACGCCGGTATCGCCGGTATTTTGCACATAGTGGCAAGTGACCAGCGGCAACCAGAGATAATCGTCTGAACAGCGGGTGCGCACGCCGCGCCCTTGCGGTGGATGCCACCAATGTTGCACATCGCCTTCGTGATATTGACGCTGGGCAGCGCGCAGCACTTGTGCGCGCATCATGCCCGGCTGGCTGTGAGCGAGTGCCATGGTGTCTTGCAGTTGATCGCGATAACCGTAGGCGCCGCCGGATTGGTAGTAGCCACTGCGTGCCCAGAGGCGACAGGCGAGGGTTTGATAAAGCAGCCAACCGTTGGCGAGTACGTTGAAGGCTGGATCAGGCGTTGTGACCTGCACCGCGCCGAGGGTGCGCGTCCAGTAGTCATGCACCTTGGCCAGTGCAGCGCGGGCAGAACCCATGTTGCGCATGCGCTGCGCCAATGCGCGTGCCTGTTCCAGATCCTGCCCTGCACCGAGGCGGAAAATAATCTCGTGCGACTCACCTTCATCCAGCTCAAACGGCACTTGAATGGCACCACAAGGATCCAGGCCCGCGCCTAAACGGCCGGAAAGGCGCTGGCGCGTGAGTGCATCCGGGTTGCCAAGCGAGCCGTTGCGACCGAGGAATTCGGTGCGATCGCCGGTCAGACTACGTGCATTGTCGTCCACATCAAAGAAACACACGCGCCCACCAAATTCGCTGTTGTAGGCATTGCGCGCAAAAAGTGCACCGCTGGCGGCGTCGATTTCAGTCACCATGTGCAAGGCAGATTTAGTACGCAAATCGCCCAGCACCCACTCCACGTAACCGGTGGCCGACAAACGTCGCGGGCGCTTGGACAGATTGGTGACTTTGAGTACCGAGAATTTGACCGACTCCTCCAAATCCACATAGACCCACAGCTGCGAACAGACGTCATCTTCTGTGTGCTCAAATACGCTGTAACCAAAGCCGTGGCGCGTGACATAAGGCGCGTGGCCGCGTTTGGGCAAAGGCGTGGGCGACCAGAAATGGCCGGTGTCTTCATCGCGCAGGTAAAACGCTTCACCGCCGGCGCTGCCAACAGGATCATCGCACCAAGGCGTCAAGCGGAATTCGTGGGCGTTTTCGCTCCAGGTATAGGCCAGCCCACTCTCTGAAATCACCGTGCCGAAGTTAGGGTTGGCGATAACGTTGACCCAAGGCAGTGGCGTTACCTGCGCTTGGGTAGTGGTGATGATGTATTCGCGGCCGTCCGGCGTAAAACCGCCGAGCGGATTGGTGAGGATCAAGTCGGCGCGCGGGGCGATAATTTGGGGTTGGGTCGTATCTTCAACATATTTGCGCTGATGAACCAAGCGCGCGACTTTCTTCTCGGCCAGGCCCTTCCAATTGATCTGCTCCGCCAAGCTGCCTTTAGTGCCGTCGATAATGGCCCGTGCTACGGATTGCAGCAGAATGCGATCCTCGTGGGAAATCTGCTCCGCTGAGCGCACAAAAATCCCGCCGGGGCGATCAATCGCATGGCTTTCGCTGCCCGTCGCAATCAGCCCCATAATCTGGTCTTGCAGGCGTTGACGATAGCCAATGTGATCTTCATTCCAGATCACCAGATCGACCGATAACCCTTTCAAGCGCCAATAGGCGTGACATTGGATTAGCTGACGCGCCAGTTCGATATGGTCACCGCTGGCGATTTTAAGCAGCACAATCGGTAGGTCGCCGGAGATGGCGTAACCCCACAAACCGGACTGGCCGCGCCGGTTCTGGATCAGCACACTCGCCTCGGCGCGCAGGGCGGCGTGGGCATAGAGCACGCTGCTGGCTAGGCGTCGATAAATCTGTGCATCCGCCTCACTGGCATTGATCTGGCGCAGGGTCACCCCGCTGTGAGTGGCAGCCAGATCAAAGACGCGATCGGCCAAGTGGCGATCCTGATAACGGCTCACCAATGCCATGCACGCCTCGCGGTTATCGGCGGTACCGCTGACCAAGTCAAGCGTGGCCACCTGCCCTGCTTCCAAGGTGATGCGACAGCGGATGGCGACAATCGGATCAAGCACCGAGCCCTGGCTGCCGGAGAGTTCCCCGCCGCTGGTAACCGCTTGGGGTTCAACCAGTGTGCGGCCACGGCCGGTAAACCGCAGCCGGTCAGTTTCGTAAGAGAACTGATCCACCGGGCTGCCGTTGGGGGACAACAAATGGAACATCCAGGGCGTGTGCTCACCCACGGAGCGCGGGCGACGGGTGCAAAGTAGCGCGCGGCGTTCGGGCAGAATTTCGGTCTGCACAAACAAATTGCCAAACGCGGTTTGGGTGGCATCGGCCGCCGGTAATGCCAAAACCACTTCGGCGTAGCTGGTGAGTTCCAGGGTGCGGGTGCGCGACGCGCGGTTGGTGATGCGCAGGCGGCGCAGCTCTATATCGTCCTCAGGGGAGACAACCAACTCGGTATAGGTCTCGATGTCATGGTCACGACGACGGAATTCCGCGCGGCCTTCGGAGAACATCGCCTCGTAATTGTCGGCGCGTTTGAGTGTGGGCTGATGGCTCGCCGACCAGAAGTCGCTAGTAGTGGTATCTCGCAGATAGACAAACATGCCCCAGTTGTCGCGCGTTGCATCCTCCCGCCAGCGGGTCACGGCAAGGTCTTTCCAGCGGCTGTAACCGCCACCGGCGTTGGTGACCATCACCTGATAGCGACCGTTGGACAAGAGCTGCACTTCCGGTGTTGGCGTATCTGCTTCCAACGGTGCGTAGCTGGCGGTTTCGACCTGATCAAATATCGCCGCACCCTCGGCATGTTCGGCAACATGGGTATGCAGTACCGATGCTTTGGGAATGCGCTCCTGCAATAACAGCAAGGTCGCCTGCAATAGCGGGTCCGCCTCAAACCGGCGCTGCATGGGGCGATCCAATAACAGATAGGCCAGTGCCAGCAAACTCATGCCCTGGTGGTGAACCATAAACGAGCGCACGCAGGCGCTGGCCTGGCCGCGCGCCAAACGCGACGGGGTGTAATCCACCGCTTCATAAAACCCGAAGCGGCCTTCAACCCCGTTGCTGGCAAGCTGTTCCAGATTCTCGCAGGCTGCCTCGGGTGCAACCATCAGCGCCATCACCGTCGCATAGGGGGAAATGACCATGTCCTCCGCCAAGCCGCGCTTGAACCCTAAACCGGGCACGCCAAAGGCGTGATATTGGTAATTCAGGCTGGCATCAAAAGTGTGATAGCCGGATTCCGACACTCCCCAAGGCAGGCCGCGCTGTTTGCCGTAAGCGATCTGGCGGTTGACGGCGGCGCGGCAGGTTTGATCGAGCAAGGTGCCTTCATAGCTGGGCATCACCAGCATCGGCATCAAATACTCAAACATCGAGCCGCTCCAGGAAACCAATACCGGCTCTCCCTCGGTCATGGTGCGCAAACGCCCAAGGGCAAACCAACTCTCTTGCGGCACCTGGCCTTGGGCGATGGCAACAAAGTTACACAGGCGCGCCTCGGAGGCGAGCAGGTCGTAGAAGCTGTTGTCGCGGCGATAATCGTCAAGGTTGTAACCTACGGCGATCAGGTGGCGGGTGCGGTCATAGAGGAAGCCGTACTCCATCGCCGCAAACTCGTGAGCCTGAGCCACCAGCTCCATACAGGTGGCGATACGTTCGCTGGCGCGCTGGCTGGCGGTGTTGATCAAACCGCGCAATTCCAGCAGCCACTCCCGGTCGGCCGGGGTGCCGGGGCGCAGTAATTGTTCATCCAGCAGCGGCACCAACCGCTGGCTGTAACCCGCCAAACTGCGCAGGCTGGGAATAGCATTCAGGTTGGCGGCAGGCTCGCTTTGCACCAGGCCAGCCATAAACCCGGTCAAGGCCGGGGGTGTCGGGCGGAAGGACAACCAGGGCGCAAAAAACAATAACTCGTCCAGCGCCGCGCGGCTCTGTTGTGCCAGTGCCTCGCCCCAGCTTCGGGCTTCATAACCTAATGTCTCTGCGCCCAACATATCGTTCAGCAGCGCGCCGCTCACCGCCAGTTTTACCTGGGGTTGGGAGGTTAAATAGGCATTGATGGTAATGGCCGCATCATTCACCGCTTTTAAGCAATGCATGAGTGACAGCAAGTTGGTAGTGCGTTCTGCCTGATTGTTCGCGCAGGCGGCACTGAGCAGGCTGCGCATGCGGATAATGCACGCCTGAACGGCATGAGGCAGGTCGTCCTGCATGTGGGCAACTTGCAAGCTGTCGGTGAGTACCGCGAGCGTATCCGCCAAGCCCTGAAAGACCCGCTCATGGGGAATTTGGTGATCCGGCAGCGCTACCAGCCCGGCGCGCAGGGTGAGCAAATGGCCCGCGAGGTTGCCGCTGTCCACCGCGGAAATGTAGCGCGGCGGCAATGGCTGCAAGGTGACAGTGTCGTACCAATTAAAGAAATGGCCGCGATATCGCTCCAGTTTGTTCATGCTGCCGAAGGTATTGGCGGTGCGCTCGAGCATCACATCGGCGGAGATAAAACCGAAATCGTAGGCGGATAAGTTACCCAGCAGCGCCAACCCGATATTGGTGGGCGATGTGCGGTGGGCAATCACCGGGCCGGGGTTTTCCTGAAAGTTATCCGGCGGCAGCCAGTTGTCTTCCGCCACTACAAAGCGCTCAAAATAGGCCCAGGTTTTACGCGCAATCTTGCGCAAAAACTGGGTCTGCTGTTCCGATAAACTCGGCTGCCTGCGCACCAGTGGGCGACCTAACCACCACACACTGACCGGCGCGACAAACCATAACAGCAGCAGCGGTGCCGCGATGAGTAAGGCAGCAGGCTGCACAATTGCCAGAGTAGCGGCGGTCGCCAGCGCAATTACCGGTGCCGACCAGAGCAAGTTCCAGCTCGCCGCCAAACCACCTTTGATTTTGCGTTCCTGCTCCGCCGAGGTACACCATTCCAGCAAGCGCCCCGGCGCAAACCACAGGCGCCACAGGCTGCGCAAAATGGCGGTCAGACTAAAACAGGCCTCATGGGGCAGACAGCTAATGCGGAACAGCGCCTGCAAAAAATGGCGCCGGGCAGTGCTCGCCACCGCCGCCAAATGCTGCGCCCAAAATACTTCTTTGGGTTTGCGCAGCGCGTCCACCAGCATGGCTAATGCCGGCGGTAGCAGCACTATGCCTAACACGGCGAGCGTCCAGAGCGCTGGCGCCGGCAGCAGCGCCCAACCGGTTAACAGCAGTAACAACAGCGCGACCGGCGCCATACTGCGCAACAGGTTGTCGGCAATTTTCCAGCGCGATAAGACCGACAGCGGGTTCGCTAATGTCTCGCCATTGGCACCCGGCACTCGCGGCCAGAGCCAGCGGGCAATTTGCCAATCGCCGCGCAGCCAGCGCTCGCGCCGCGCCACATCCAACTCGTAACGGGCAGGAGAATCCTCGTAAAGATGGACATCGCTCAGCAGACCCGCACGCGCATAACAGCCTTCCAGCAAATCGTGACTGAGGATGCGATTGTCGGGAAAACGCCCGCCGAGCACTTGCTCGAAGGCATCCAGATCATAAATGCCCTTGCCGATAAACGAGCCTTCGCCGAACAAATCCTGATACACATCCGACACCGAGCGGGTGTAAGGGTCGATACCCGGTTCGCCGCCGTAAAGCTGCACATAGCGCGAGCAATTGGCGGCCGATAAAGTCGCTGCCATACGCGGCTGCAAAATGCCGTAACCCCGGCTGATAATGTGTTTTTCCGGGTCGTAAACCGGCTGGTTGAGTGGGTGGGCCATGGTGCCGACAAACTGGCGAGCGGCGTCGCGCGGCAGTTGGGTATCTGTGTCCAGCGTGATCACGTAGCGCACTTTGGGTAAGGCAGTCACATCACCCACAATTAATGAAAAAGCCTCAGACCCCGCACTGCCCGCGCGCAATAGTTGGTTTAAATCCGCAAGTTTGCCGCGCTTGCGTTCATATCCCATCCAGCGTTCGCACACGGGGTTCCATTGGCGCGGGCGATGAAACAGAAAGAAACGATTATTGGTATTTCCAGATGGATAAGCTTTATTAAGTTGTTCGATGCCTTCGCGCGCCCGCGTTAACAGGGCCTCATCACCCGGTAGGGATTCATTATCCGCATCGCCAAAATCGGTAAGCAGCCCAAAATACAACTGCGCATCGCGATTGCCCAAAAAGCGCACTTCCAGCGCTTCCAGTAAGTCATCAACTCCCTGTTGGCTGGTCAGCAACGTGGGCACTACCACCAGCGTGGCCAGGCTTTCCGGTATGCCCTGCTCAAAATCCAGGCGCGGCAAACGTTTGGGAATTACCAGCAGCGTGACTAACCAATTCACCAGCGCGGTCGCAAGCGCCGTGGATGCAAACACCGCCAACACCACCATCAAACCCAGCGACCAACCGGCCAGTCCCGCCTGCTGTGCCAAGCCAGCAAAACCGGCCGATGCCAGTACTACCAGCGCCAATATTGCGCCAAGGTACAGGGGCAAGCGCACCCGTGCGCAGCCACGCCGCAACCGCTCCCACAGCGGCAACCGCGCCGCCACAGCGTGTTCCAATTGCGCCAAACCGCGATCCACCAGGTAGTAACCAACATGGCGGACATGAGCGGCAGAATCACCGGCGTGTTGCGCCAATTCAATCGCGACACGGGCAATGCCCGCCTCGGAAATTTTGCTGCGCTTGGCAAGGCGATCAATCACATGGCGGTATTCATCGCGCGTCGCAAAATCCATACGGCGATACACATCATCCCTGTCCTCCAGCAAAATCTGCTCGACGATGCTCATGGTCTCCACAAACACCCGCCAGTCGTAAGCGCCTAAAAAACGCAAACTGCCAATGCTATTGCTAATGGAGACTTGATCAACCGCCTGCTGCTGGGTTTCCGCCTGCACCATCTGTTCAATGGTCAAACTTTCTTCTGCCAATCGCTGCTCAATCCAGGTCAGCGGCAAGGCCAATGCGGGGCCGTGCCCCTGCAAGCGGCGCACTAATTCAGCGACAAATGCACTCACCATCGGCGGGTTGGAGCGCGCCATATCAGCGATAACTACAATCAGATTTTTCGGGTCACTCTCGGCCACCTCCACCATTTGGCTCGCCCATTCGCGCGCCAAATTGAGATAGGTGCGCGCATTGGTAATGCGCAAACTCACGCGGCGCAAATTCTCAATCAGTGCCAGGCGCAACATAATCGGAATCGCCCAGAGTTCGCCGAGCGTAAGCGGGGTGACGGTTTGATAAGCCGCGACAAAACGGCTGAGAATGTCGGCATCGATACGGCCATCACCGTGGGCGATGGCGGCAAGTGCCAAATCATAGACACGCGGCAAACCAGCGGAGCGTCCCGCACTTAAACGCGGCAATTCGCGGCTGTAATTTTTGGGGAAATGGCGTTTGGCGGTACGGATTTGCTCTTCAATCATGTAAAAGTTGTCGAGCAACCACTCGCCTGCAGGCGCGATGCGCGAACGCGCTTTCACCGCCTCCGCCAGTAACTCGCAACCGCTAATCAATACTTGTTCGTTTTCATCCAACCGCGTCAGCAAGCGGTCGCGCGTACGCGCTTTACTCAAACTGTGCTCACTCGCCAACACGCGACCAAAATGTTCCATCTGGTCGGCGCTGAATAATTCTGCACGCAGGGGATTCAGATCCTCCGGTCGCGGCGCACGCCGGTCGTGTATTCGCCCGCGCCAGGAACGAAAACCCGCTTTAACATTAAGGCCAGCAAGGCCAGATTTAGCGCCAAAAGTAGAGCGATCAGAAAGGGGCAGGGTTTTACCCAAGCGCGTATTCAGCATAATAGAGCCTTGAAAAAAAACATGGTTCTATAGAGCCTGACCAATCCGCGCCGATCTGTCTGTTCGTTAGCTAGCTTTAGCGACTCATCAACGAAAACCCTGCGCAAAATCCCCCACACGCGGGGCGAACCGCCGCCTCACGCTGGATATAACACGCCGTAGAAAATCCGCCCGTTAAAACAGTCGTTCTATACGCCGCAGTTGTACACGCACTGCATTTTTATTGGGTTCATGGCGATGCCGGTGATGTGTTTTTTTATCATCTTCATCAAGATAATTCTCCACCAGATGCGCAGATTTGTGCGCACGAAAACCAGACTTTCGTGGCTGGGCACCTAATTCATAAGAATTTTTTTCACTATTAGAAAAAATATTTTTATCGCCATTAATATCTTTTTTCATTTCTCAATCCGTCCGTAAATTTATTACCTGGCTGCCGACGACTAATCTGACCACTTATTATTAACATCTTGTGACGACTGGTGATGCAACGATAATTAATAATGGGCGCAGCGTTAAAGGTGCACTGCCATGAAAACTTTATTTACCGAAAATAAAAAATTCATACGCAACACACAATCGAACAATAAAGCGGGCATTTACGAAGATCAGTGCGCTAAACCGCATAGGGAAAATAATCTGTGTGTGTTTTCGTACAGACTTTCCCGGCTTCAATTTATATGGTGGCGTTTCACCAACTGACTGGAGCTTGAAATGGAAACTCAATTTGCACAACGCCCTGAAAATAATTATCGCGATGGGACATTAAGTACTCAGCCAGTAAATGACAGCGCCGTTGCATGGTGTGCTGTATTTGCCGGTGCAGTCGCGTCTGCCGCACTGTCGTTAATTTTATTATTGTTAGGCACCGGCTTTGGCCTAACGCTGGTTTCACCCTGGGCCAGTGAAGGCATTAGCGCCACCACGTTTGGTGTGACCAGTATTATCGGCATCACTTTAATATCCTTAGCGGCCTCAGCGCTGGGCGGGTACCTCGCCGGCCGGTTGAGAACCCGCTGGTTTAACACACCCAACGACGAAGTGTATTTCCGCGATACCGCCCACGGGTTTTTATCCTGGGCAGTGGCAACACTAGGCACCGCCGCATTACTCACCGGTGTGATTGGCAGCATTGTGGGTGGCGGCGTTAAAGCGGGCGCAAGCGTTGCAGAAGGTGCAGCCACTGTTGCAACCGGAGTAGCGGCAAGCGGTGCCGCTGCAGCACTGATTGAAAACAATAGTGAAGGCGATACCACACTCCCTTATTTGTTGGACTCGCTGCTGCGCAAAGATGCCACCGCCAGTTCTACAACCGTTTCCCAACAGCCAATGATCAACCAAGAAATGCCTGCAGAAGGACAACCCGCCTTAGCACCTGCACCTGCACCTGCACCTGCACCTGCACCTGCAGCAGAAAAAAATGACGCAGCATCCACAACACAAAACGATGCAAACAAAGGCGAACTTATGCGCATTTTTGTTCACGGCATTGCAACAGATTCCCTCCCCCAAGACGACGTGCAATACGCCGGTCAACTGGTTGCGCAAGCAACAGGCATAGATCAACGCGCCGCTGAACAACGAGTAACTGATGCTTTCACAACCTTGCGCCAAAAACTGGAAGACGCAGAAACAGCAACACGCGCCGCCGCCGATAAAGCCCGCGAAGCCTCAGCCTACACATCGTTGTGGTTGTTTATTTCATTATTAAGCGGCGCATTTATCGCCAGCTTGATGGCCGTATTCGGCGGACGCCAACGCGACTTTAATTAACATTATTTTTTCTTAAGGAGAAAAATATGCGCTCTATACTTTTATTCATGCTGGGCATTCCAATTCCGATTATTATTCTTATTGCCATACTGTTGTAAGCTTTAAAAAAATGGCCCGAAAGTGATTCACTTTCGGGCCATTTTTTATTGCTAAACAAAATATTTTTATCAGGAACGATCCGCCCCTAACAACCTCAACAATTGATTTTCCCCCTCGCATACCCAATCCACATAAGCCAACGCTCTGGCAATACCCTAAGATTCCTCACTGTGGGGAATGTGTAATGAGCGGTAATTACATTGGTGGGATAAATTTGGTATTTAGCCCATCTGTGCATTGATACAGAAGGTTGAAAATATTGGGCTGATTACTAAGATATTGCTGCATCTAGTAATTTTTGAAGTGCGGGGTTAATCTGCCCATAAATATACGGCCTTGGCTGTTGAATAAACTGTTAGGTGAGCCAGGGAATTTCTATGGATGCAACCATAAAAAATCTATACAAAGAATTTTCTGTATATAAAAGGCCGGAGCATTTCACGGACTATAAACATTGTGACGAGTGCGAAGAACACGATAATACAATGAGAAGCGCTACACTCAAAACTCTAAGCTCAGAGCATCTAGGCTGTGTGGGTTGGGCACCTTTTTCATTTCTTACTGAAGAAGGGTTTGCTTATTATATGCCAAAAATTATTGAGCTCGCAGCAAACGGCGAACTAAACATACACGGGGAGCCGTTTGTAATTCAAGTCATATTACAGCTTCTCCCAACAAATAATCATGATAGATTTGCTCGCTACAGCACATCCCAATGTAAGGCTGTGTATGAAGCATTATGCCTCACAAGCGCGGTTCAGCATGAGGCCATTAATAATTACTGTTATGACTCTGACATGGAAAAAGCGCTTGAATATTGGAAGAATCGGAGCACCTAGAAAAGTTATCAAACGGATGGCTTTTAAGTGGCTCTTCTGCCATTCACTTCGTTAAGTTTACAGCAAAAGAGCTACTTAAAAACCACCGTTTATTGCGGCGCAAAACAAGCCGGAAACTCATGAAAACTATAGTCACAACTGTCCTTCTATTATCGGTAACCGCAATGGCCAAAGAAGTTGAAGTTTATGATTTTGACACCAAGAAAATTTATCTTGTACCGCAAGAAAAGCTTGGTGCTGAAATGATTCGCGTAAATCTTGAAGGTAAAATATATTGGGCAAACAGCAACCAACTAAAACAAAATTCGTTTCAGCATCCACCTTTTGAGGGCGAACTAAAACAAAAAATATCAAATATACAAAAATCGCTTGAATCTGTTAACTCTCAAACTTATGCTGAATGGGAAGACGGCTTTAGGAGAGATCAAAATCCTGAAAGTGAAATTGCAATTTGGGAGCATATAGCTAACGTTTACCTGCAATTTTCAAAAAATTATGAAGATATAGCTGCTAAAAAGGAAATATATAGGGTTGCAGTACTTTGTTCCTATAGTGAGCCTTCTGTGGTTTTGAGTCAGGCAAAAGTCAGAGTAATTTCCTCTAAGGTGGCCCAAGAAATTATTACTGAATACTATAAATAAAAGGTTTAACAAACGACTGAGGTGAAAAATCAATACCTGCAACGCAAATTTAGTTAGCCTGCCACTCGCAACTTACAAACTACCGTTGTGCTTAACGTCAAGCAATAATATGAAAAACATCCCTACAGTAATCGCATTATGGAAAGAAGGCTATTTTTCAGAATCTGAAGTAGTGGCCTGGGCTGACGCTCAAATATTAAAAAGTGAACAAGAACTTTCAGATCCACTAATGGAGCTTTCCTTAAAAGGCCCTGCGCTCTATGAAAATCTAGATTCGTATTTGTTCCCGCCCGCCAGAAAATTTAGCTTTATTGAAAAGTTTTCCGTTAGGCTTGCTGCGTTAAATTTTTCGTCTAGCGAATCAGTTCTTGAATTTTGTGAATGGGCGTCTCGTGAAGCTATGGGTGAAGACTTAAATATTCCTGAAGTGCTATTCGGGTATCTTATTGAAGAAGAATTTTGTTATGAAGAAGGGAACCCCCTGAGGGTATTTCATAAGGAAATTGGGCAATTGAAATTAAGGAGTGAAGTTGTTTTTAAAGCTATTATTGAAGAGCTAAATACTTAACAAAGTTATCAAGCGGTTTTCGCGGCGGTAGGGTGAAAAATGGATTTCTATAGTAAATTAATTTTCGCGTCGGCATTGTTGGTGTTGACTTCGTGCAGCACAACAACTCCGACAATTGATAGTGAAACTGTCGTTAAGTTAAAGCGTACAGCTTGTTATGGAACTTGCCCTGTATACACCGTTTCCGTGAAAGCTAATGGTGTAGTTGAGTTTGAGGGCCATGAATATGTTTCATTTAAAGGTTTTCAAACAGCCAGCCTTCCAAAAGAACGTGTCGCACAAATCGAAAAAGAACTAATAAAAGTCAAGTTTCTTAAAATGAAATCTCACCTAGATTCAGGTAGCTGGGGTTGTTTTATTTCCGCAACTGATTCAAGTCATATTATTATTGAAGGCATAGTAAAAAATAGAAAAAAGGCTGTATCAACTTATCTTGGCTGTGAATCCAAGCAAGTTGATGAAGTTATAAGCCTTGCAAATTATATTGACCAAGTGATTGGTACTTCTAAGTGGGTAAAAGAAACCGCAGAATAAAACCCTACAAGTGGCTGCAGTAAAAAACCCAACCATATCATCTGGCCTGCTGATTACTTCAGTGAGCAACCACATTTAACCGCCGTAATCTCTACAGCGGCTTGCTTCGCGAAGCGCACCCTACCTAACAAGTAAGGCGCAGAAATAGTTAAGAAAATGAAAAAAGGCCCGAAAATAATTTTTCGGGCCTTTTTTATTTCATTATGGGTGTTCGCCGGGCTGTAGATATTTTAGTAAAACTTGCTCGTCGATTGGGCCGGTAATATTTTCTTTAAAAATCGAACCTGGACGCCAAAAATTACTCAGTGTTTTGTAAATATTATCCCCCATTTGTTCAGCTTTACTCATATTCTCTGAATAGGGCTTCCTGTATTTTTTATCAATTTCATCCCACCAATTCCAGCCGATGCCATCCATATCTTTGGATAAACCGCGAAGGTTTCCTGTAGCAGAACGGATAGTAGAAAACTGCCCTTGCTTTGCATTATTGAATGCCAAGCGAGCGTTTTTTTTCATACCTCGGAAATTTGGAATAACTCGCTCTTTCCATTGCCCAAACTCCATCGCGTATCGTTTCATTAAATTAACGTCAAAATTATATTTTTTTTCAAACTCTGCGAACCCATCATCTGCAGCTTGCAACCCCGCCTCATAATGAATAGTGAAGTCCTCCATATATTCAATACTAGAAAATAACCTTAGCAATAATTTTTCTTTTAATTCGGGTGTCATGCGGTAGCGTCCTTCCAAGGGGTGAGTTTTTTTGGTGCTGGATCAATCGTATTTGGAGATATAAAGAGCTGCTCTTTACCGCCCTTCAGAAAAAACTCTTTGCCATTATGTTCACGATATTCCTGACCGGCCGTAGTACCCCTCCAAACTTTCAAGCCGTCGCCGGGTGGAACTGTGTATTCGGTGTAATAGCCATTGTCATTCCAACTATCTTTTACTGCATAGTTACCGCGCCACGTAGCTTTACTCTCTGGTAGCGCTGTCGCCCAATAGGCACCAGCAGGATTGGCCTGCTCATCCAAGATTCGATAAAGCGTAGTTCCCGGTGGCAGTACATCAGGCCGCGCATCACAAAAATTTGCATAGTCTTTACAGAACTCTCCTGGTGCTCGCTCGAATTTTAAATTGGGAAAGCCTTGCTCCACCAAATGGTCGTGATTTTCAGGTAATTCTTCAAGTCCCAAAGCGCTTATGGGCATTACCCCCTCCTGCGCCCCCAAAGGTTTTCCATCAGCTTGCAAAGTGTAAGGATCTTCACTACTACCGTCCTCGTGTATACGTTTGAACTGCGTTGAATCATCAATTATTGATGATTCTTTCTTCGACTGCTCCGGTTTACCCGAACTCTCCGGCGCCAAAGGCACCGGTCTATCTGCTGCAGTAACCGGGAGAAATTCCTGTGCTTTTACCGATGGAGTTTTGGGTGGTAGGGGAATTTTGTAGGCAAGCAATTCGCCAGTAGCGAGTAACCCAAAGGCTTCGACCAAAGGGTTTCGTTTTTGATAGCTGTTGTAGAGATTTTCGCCGCTCAAATAACCTAAAAACGCCTCATTGCTAATGCCCAATTCAGCCAACAATTGTTGGGCAGAAGCTGCCGTTTTAATCGACTCCGGGCTGAGATCAGTTGCGCTGTGGGGTTTGGGGCCTTTGATGATGCTTAGACCAAAACCCTTTTTGCCCGCCAGACAATGGTTGGCATTCATTGAAGGCAGCTGATAGAGCGACAAGTCGCCCCGCACAATCGCCTCGGCAACAGCTTGATACACCTCTCCCGGATGACTGCTGTGAAAATCGGGGAGCCGTTGATGAGTGCTTTTTAGAATTTGCACCCATTGCGCTGGTGCCAGCGGCAGCGTTGCAACGAAGCGAAAGGTTGAATAGGAATCGCTGGAGTAGCGTTTTGCTGAAGATGAACGGGATGGATTTGAGCGACTGGTCAGCTCATAGGACTGACCAGTAAAGCTTTTAATAATGAGATTGACCAAAATTGCATCCTTGTGTTGATGATCGCGTAGAAACTTAAACGCGCAGTGTAAGGATTCAACGCTGTATGTCCAGAGTTAAGGAATCAGTGAGTTAAAACTGTGATGCCAGTCGGGTAAGAGCGGGCGCACTATATGTGCCAAGTGAAGCAGAGAATAACTACCCCAGTGCAGAATGTTGTACTTAACATTGACTGCACTGGGGATGTAAATTGGTTCAGGTTTGGGCTGCTCCCAACAACCGCTGCATTTCCTTCCGCACTACGGCGTAACATTCGCAAGCATAACCCTCAAGGCTTTTGCGATTGAGTACGGATATGTGCCCGCGCCGGTAACTAATGCATCCATTTCCCTGCAAACTCGCTGCAGCAGCCGTAACACTTTCGCGGCGCACGCCGAGCATGTTGGCAACTAATTCTTGCGTGAGTACAAATTCACCCGAGGTGATGCGATCCAAGGTGAGTAGTAACCAGCGGCTGAGTTGTTGCTCCACTGAGTGGTGGCGATTGCACGCGGCGGTTTGGGAGACTTGGGTGATAAGTGCCTGGGTGTAGCGCAGCAGCATTTTTTGCAGGGCAATATTGTTTGCAAACTCGGCATTTAGCAGCGACCGCTCCAGGCGATACGCGTAACCGCTGGTGTGTACCATGGCGGAGCTGGGTGTGGTGTTGCCGCCCATAAACAGCGAAATACCCACCATACCTTCATTACCTACACCGGAAATTTCCACCGAGGCGCCCGAGGCAGTGACATAGTGCAACGACACTATGGCGCTCGTGGGAAAATATGCGTGCTGTAATTGTGTGTTGGGTTCGTAAAGCATATCGCCCAGGCGCAATTGCACTAATTCCAAATTCGCCTCAAGCGGCGCAAGATTGGCTGCAGGTAGTGCGCCCAGTAAAAAATTCAGGTGGGGTGTCTGCATTTTTTCAGCGGAAATCATCGATGCGCCCTTTGGTTTTGTGAGTGCAGAATTAACTACTGGCGGTATTGTTGATAAGGGCATTGCTGTACACCATTTGTTTACACTGCACGCCTATGCCGCGATAGCCGATAAAGCGACAGGCTTGATCAAACATGGGTTCACCACTCACACGATAATGCTGCTGTGAACCGTCGGGATAAGTGCGGCTGAACGCAAAATCAATAAAAGGTTGGCGCGCTTCAATAGCCGCGTGTAATTGCGCGCGCTCGGCGGCGTCCCATCCGTCCGGGTCATCACCCTTGGTGCTGCCATCCAGTGTATCGACGCGAATGCCGAGCATATCCAGTACCGGGCCAGACACTTTGGTGAAATAACCGCGTTCATCCTGCTCCCAATACCAATCGGAGGCCAGCTCGGTCAGGCTGCGAAAACGCGCTTCACTTTCGCGCAATTCTGCAGTGCGCTCGGCCACTTTTTCTTCCAGTTCTTTGCTGTAGTCTTCCAATTTTTTATACAGCAAACGCACTTCCAGCATATTGCTGATCCGTGTTTTCACTTCAATTAAATCAAACGGCTTGCTGATAAAATCTTTAGCACCAGCCTGCAATGCACGCAGTTTATGTGCGGGCTGGGCGGTCAATACAATAACCGGCAAATAAGCGTCGGTAATATTGGTGCGCAAACCCGCCATCACTTCAAAACCATCCATGCCCGGCATTTGTAAATCGAGCAAAATTAAATCGTATTGGTGCTGGCGATGCAGGGCGCAGACCTCCAAGGGGTTGAGGGTAGCGCTGAGATTTTTATAGCCCGCCTCGCTGAGTAATTGCTCCAGCAATTGCACATTGGAGAGCTGATCATCCACGATTAAAATTTTTGCGTTTAGCAAATCCATCGTCGTCAGCGTCATAGGGGTTGCCCCGCGTGTGGCGCCGGGTGCGCATCAGCATGTTTGAGTGTGAGATCGAGCGTATCCATAAATTCATTCACTTTAATGGGCTTGGTGAGGTAGCGGAAAAAACCGGCCTCCAAGCCCTTGGCAATATCGCGCGGCATTGCATTTGCGCTCAGTGCCACAATCGGAATATGTTTGGTGCTTGGGTCTTTGGCGAGAATAAGCAGCGCCGTAATACCGCTGATGCCGGGTAAATTAATATCCATCAAAATCATGTCGGGCAGTGCACTGCGCGCCAGTGCAACACCTTCCAGGCCGTCGCGCGCGGTAATTAATTTAATGTCCGGGCGACGCGCAATCAGGTCTTCCACCAACATCAAATTGGCGGGATTGTCCTCTACATACAACAACAAATGTTGTGCAGCATTCGTTTGGCGATAGGTTTTTGTCGGCTCATCACTGACTTCACCGACATCCTGCACACGGGTATTGGTTAAATCCATTTCCACCCAAAATACGCAGCCCTGCCCTACCACACTGTCCAAACCAATGGCGCCACCCATTAATTCCACCAGCCGTTTGGTCATAACCAAACCTATACCTGTGCCCTCTTCCGCATTGGCTTCCTGCCCAAGGCGATTAAACGGCTGGAATAATTGTTCGATTTGTTCGGGCGCCAAACCTGAGCCTGTATCCTCCACGGAAATACGAATGCGCCCCGGCACACGCTCCTCACAGGTCACAGTGACACTGCCGCCCACACTGTTGTATTTAATGGCGTTGGATAACAAATTAATTAGCACTTGTTTAACACGGGTGCGATCTGCCTTCACAAAATAGCGCATGCCCAGTGGTGGAAATGTCACGCGAATACCGCGTTTATGCGCTTGCGGTTCAATCATCGCCGCGCATTCCAGCATCACATCCGCCAAGCCCATAGGTTCAAGCGAGAGCGATAACTTGCCCGATTCAATTAACGCCAAATCGAGAATTTCATTAATCAATTCCAGCAGATACCATCCCGCTTGCAGTATCTGATCAATACTGCGTTTTTGTGTGTCGGTTGGTGGTGGATTACCCGATTCAATTAATTGTGCAAAACCTAAAATCGCACTCAGTGGTGTGCGCAATTCATGGCTCATGCTGGAGAGAAAATCGGATTTGGCGAGATTGGCTTTTTCCGCAATCGCCATAGCCTGATTTAATTTCAACTCAACCTGCCGACGTTGCGAACTGTCAGTGCCAATCAATAAATAGCCGATTAAATGGTCATAATCATCGCGTAGCGCCGTTATCGAGACTATCGCCGGAAAACGGCTGCCGTCCTTACAGATGTAAGTGAGGTCGTAAATATCTTCAATCCCGCGCGAGGCTTTAAATGAAAGCGCTTCAAAACCGGGGCTAATCTGCGTACCCAATTCCAGGCTGAGCGCTTGCGCGCGCGCCAGTTCCTCCTCCGGGTCGTGAATATCGCTGGGGGTAATTTTGTTCACGACATCGGCGGCGGCATAACCCAATGTGCGCTCGGCGCCCACGTTAAATAATTGAATCACGCCCGTTTCATCAGTCGCGATAATTGAAAAATTCGCACTGGTTAAAATCGCATTTTGCAACGCACCGGTTTTTAACAGTGCTTGCTGGCGCATCACTTCAGTCGCCCCTTCCACCGGGTGCGAATCGCTTTGGGGAACAGCACCCTTTTCTGCATTTTGCATCTAGCCATCCCCTAAAAATTAAATAACTACCCATCAACAACCTTTGTGGAGTGACGAGCTTTGCCGCATTTTTTCAGGCAACCGCGCATGATGCTAATTCTTGCGCACCCCGTCTGTACGCTGGCGAACATAGCGGGCAAATAAACGCGCAGCACCCTCACAACCAAAAATGCAAAAAGCCAGCAAATGCTGGCTTTTTGATCACAACACGGCTATTGCTAGTGCAATTATTTTTGCGGGTAAGCAAAAATTACGTTTACGCGGCGATTATCCTGTTGACCAGCAGCACTGGTGTTGTAGGAGTAGCGACGGGTTTTACCAAAGCCTTCTGCAGTCAAGCGCGAGCGCTCAATACCTTCCTGGGTTACTAGATAATCCACTACGTTTTGTGCGCGCTTGAGTGAGATCTCCTGCGCAAGTGCTGCAGTGGTTTGCAAATCAGCGGTGTGGCCTTCAATAGTGGCGGTCACGGTTTTGTTTTCTTTCAAGAATTTGGCAACCTTGCCCAACTCATTGTGGTACTGCGGTTTAACGGCAGCGCTGTTGTTATCAAACTCAACCAACATGCCCATAGTTACCCGTGCTGCAGCAGGCGTTAAGCCTTCAATATCACTGGCGCAAGAGATCATAGTGTTAATGCGACGGTTAGCGCGTTTACCATCTTCCGTTGCATTGCTGGCGATTGGGCGGGTATCGCCATAACCTACGGCGCTAACACGCGAGCTGGCAACACGTTGTTCGCGCACCAAATAACTCATGACACTTTCAGCGCGATCACGCGACAATTCCATATTGGATTCAGGTGTGCCGACGTTATCCGTGTGGCCTTCAACAACGGCTTTGGTGTCCGGGTATTTTTTCAGGAAGGTGCCAACTACTGCCAGGCGCTCTAAATCTTCGCGCTGGATTTCGGCATTGTTAATTTCAAATTGCACATCAAGCGTGGTGCAGTATTCATCGCGCATTTGATCGCGGCGAGTCACTGGCTCTACGTAGGCTGCAGCCGGTGCTGCATTTGGCTCACCAAAACGATACAGCGCGCCGAGTGAGTACATGTTGATGTTGCCGTTATTGCCCATTACATCATTAATGGCATAGCGCTCTGCTTCAAGGCGCATACCGAATTTTTGCGTGAAATCATATTGCAGACCACCACCCCATTTAAAATTCACATCGCGATCGCGGCGATGGCGATCGGTAACAATCACGTTATCGCTACCTTGAAAGCGGTCTTTCGATTCACTGTAATGTGCACCGGCACGGGCAAAGGCTGATAACTTTTCAGTCATTGGCAATGAGCCAACCAAATCCAGATTAAAACCGCGCGTTTTGGTGCGGGTTTTTAGTGCGCCTTCATTTCCTTTAACGGCACGCGAACCAAACTGTCCCAAATCAAAATAACCACCTTCAATGGCGAAGTTGTCATTCAATTGGTAACCGGCAAATACTTTGTAACCGTTGTCGCGATCATCATCAGTCAGTGACGTTAAACCACCACCGATTTCGCTTTGGGCGATTGCGCCGTCGTTAATACTTTCGTGGGTCTGGCCAATATTTAAACCGCCGTACCAATTTGAAGTAAGGTCGTATTTGTTGTCAGCCTGCGCAAACAATACCGGGCTGCTCACCATGGCTGCAAGGCTGATTGCCAATGCAAGACGGGTAGGCTTGAGTGATTGGGTGCGTGAAATATTTTGGGTGTGTAAATTAGTTGGTGTGTGTTTCATGTGTAGCTCCGGGAGATGTGCCGCCTGTGATTGCGCGGAGTGCGCAGCCAGACCTTAGGCTCAATAAGCTGAGCGGCTTCTTCGGTGGCTAGTATCAGTGCTTATCGGTAGGGGGTCGGTGCGCTGGCATACGCAGACAATAGTATTTTTAAAACGTTGCAATTTTTATGAATGATTTTTCTACGCAATTAAGTTAATGAATAATTTTTGCAAGCCATTGGATTAGCGCTTCATTAACTCGCTGTGGTTGCTCAAGCGCAGAGAGGTGCCCGCAGTCACTTACCATCATTAAACCTGCACCTTCTATTGCTGTCACCATTTCCTGGTGCAGCCCTATGGGGGTAATTGCATCGTCGCGGCCACACAATATTAGCGTTGGACATTTAATTAATGCCAAAGAGGGAATGCTATCGATACGTCCGGCGATGGCGCGCTGCTGGCGAATAAAAATTTTATTGCCCAAGCTCACTGCCATATCGGTAATTAAACTGACGAGATCGGCATCCTCCATATGTATGGAGTGCAATTGTTTGGGCATTAGGGTTGCAATGACCGCTTGGTAATTTATTTCTGCCTGTGCAATTGCCTCGTTGCGCATGTCGCGCGCAATCGATGAATCGGGCCGCGCACTGGTATCCAATAATGCAAGCGCGATAATTCGCTCCGGCGCCTCGCGCATAATTTCCAGTGCCACATAACCACCCATCGACAACCCCGCCAATGCAAATGGCCCGGCGGGAGCGCTGGCTAAAATATCCGACGCCATTTCAGCGATGCTGTGGCCTTTGGTTAAATCGCCCACCGTCACCTGCGCAATATCCGCAAGCCCGGATACCTGGTGTTGCCACAAGCGTGAATCATTCACCAAACCAGGCAATAAAACGAGATGCGGATATTGAGCAGCTAACATGTGACTCTCCAATAATAAGAAGTAACTAAAACACTATTTAATGCGCATATCATTTTTTACCGATTTAACACCACCGACACCACGAGCAACACTCACCGCACGGTTGATATCGCTTTGTGAAGTGACGAAACCACTGAGCTGCACCACACCTTTAAACGTCTCAACATTAATTTCTGTCACTTTGAGTTCTTTGTCCTCAAGGATGGCGGCTTTTACTTTGGTGGTTATGACACTGTCATCAATATATTCGCCGGTGCTTGAGCGGGTGGAGGTAGAACTGCAACCCACCAGTACGGCGAATAAAAATGCCATTAATAATGCAATGCTAAAAACCTGGGCAGCACGTGCGCCAAGTTGTGCAGCAGTCGCTGTGGCGGTGTTAGTAACAACAGGGAAATGAAATGTGTTCATAGAGTGCCTCATTCGGAGTGATTAAAGTTCCATAAGAGCTTGCCGCGTTAAGAGTATTTACTCTGTACGGCAGAACACAGAAGCGTTTGAATCCGTATTATTTTTTTCAGTGCGCCATGTACGCTAGCGCACCGACGGCCACCACCACAAAACCCAGAATGGATTTTTATTCAGGTTAAACCCTAGCCATGAACCGGGGTTTAGTTAGAAAGGAGAGATTGTGCAGTAAGACAAGGAATTGTGTTACTGCGCGCATGGAGGCATATGTAAAACACGTGGCAATTCGCAAGGGCGAATGGCCGACGCAATGGTTAATGGGCAAGGCATAAGCCGATCCGTTTCTTTTTTTACAACGGCATAACATTCACAAGTTAAGTGCTCCAAATGCGGGCGATCCAGCACGGTAATTTTTCCGCGCGCATATTCAATCACGCCCAATTTTTGTAATTTACCGGCGGCCTCGGTGACACCTTCGCGCCGCACGCCAAGCATGTTGGCAATTAATTCTTGCGTCATGGTTAAACAATTACTGGGTAAGCGATCCAACGACAACAGCAGCCAGCGACATAATTGTTGATCGATAGAGTGATGGCGATTGCACACGGCGGTTTGTGCCATTTGGGTAATAAGCGATTGGGTATAGCGCAGGAGCAACATCAGCATTTCGGTGTGGCGATTAAATTCTTCTTTGAATTTTTGCCCCAGTAAGCGGTAGGCATAACCACCGCTTTGGATGATGGCGCGGCTCGGTGTGCTTTCGCCCCCCATAAACAGCGCGATACCGATAATGCCCTCTTTACCCACCACTGAAATCTCTGCCGATGCGCCATTTTCCATCACGTACAGGAGCGACACTATGCAATCGATAGGGAAGTACACATGGCGCAATGTATCACCGGATTCATACAACATCTTGCCTAAGGGCAACGCGACCAGTTCAAGGTTGGGGAGCAAACGCGCTTGCACATCGGCAGGCAGCGCGGCAATTAAATAATTTTGTTGCGGTTTTAACGATGACGATTTACTTGTTTGCGGCATAGGCGTTGCTCCAAAGCGCACACAGCAGCTATGTACGTTAGCGTACAGACTACTCTTAAACATCACCGAAGAATTTATTATTTTGCGATTGGAGGGAAAATCATGAGCGATCGCATAACACCGGTTTTTTTTGCAATTGTTTTTATGGGTGCAATCGCAACTACGTCGGTTTTTGGCGGGTTTGCGCTGCTGTTATTCCTGTTAGTGCTGAGCACTGTGGTGATTGGCGAGCGCGCTTTTGCATTGCGACAGCGGTAGCCTATTTGCCCTTTTATAATTAACCATAGGTGATGCGATTGCGGCCTTCTTGTTTGGATTGATAGAGCAAGGCATCGGCGCGGTTGATGGCTTCTTCCAGCGGTTCATCGCTATTCAGGATAACCAAACCGCCGCTCAGGGTGATGGGGCTGTTGTCGGTAATAATGCGCGTGCGCTGTGCGGCGCTGCGCATGCGCTCGGCGACATCCCGCGCATTTTCCACTTTATCCAGCGCAATCAGCATAATAAATTCTTCACCGCCCCAGCGACAAAACACATCTGAAGGGCGACAGGCATTTAACAAATTTGCACCCAATTGTTTCAGCACCGCATCGCCCACCGCGTGACCATAGGTGTCGTTAATTTTTTTGAAGTGATCTATATCCATCATCAACACCGCCAGGCTTAGCTGCTGGCGTTTGGCAACGGCCATAGCAACTTCTGCCGATTCAAAAAAACCGCGCCGGTTAAATGCCTGGGTGAGTGGATCAACCCGCGTTAAGCGCGTGACTTCTGCCAGTGTGCGCTGCAGGCGCAGCGACATAATGGCGAGAATCGTAATCAGCACCACCACAAACCAAACACCCACACTGTCGCGCGCGGCAGCACGCCACAATTGCGCGCGGGTCAAGCGATGCACCAGCCAGAGTTCATCTTCAATCACCCAACTGCTGAGCCACAGGTCGCCTTCTTTGCCCTTGTCCCACTCAGTGAGGCTCGCGCTCAACGGCGGGTGCAACAGTACACCCGGTTCAAAACCACTCTCGCGGGCGATAAGGCGATCATTCTCGCTGATCAACATGGATTCACCCGTCGCCGCTCCCACATTGGTTAAATGCTCCAGCGTATTTACGCTTAGATCCAGCGCCACCATGCCCAGAAATTCATCTCCGCTGTAAACCGGCCGGGCAAAAGTAATCACCCAGCCTTTGCCGGCCATGTCTTTGTAGGGGCCTTTGAGAATTAAACGGCGCGAGGGGTTGGCTTGCTCGCCGCCCTCCAGCCAATAACCACTGTTGTAAAGTTCGGGCGTAAAGTGAAATTCGTCGGAGGAAATTTTGGGGGCGATGTAAATAAAATGATGGCGCGATTGGTAATAAAGCCAGGCCACTTCCTCAGCGAGTTCCAACGCCGGGGTAATTTGGGCATCCAGCGCCAGTGCGGCATGAATTTCCCGCTCTACTTGCAGCGGCAGGGGCAACTCACCCATGCCCGTCAAACTGCCAGCAATGACATCGTGTTGCTGCAATTCCCACACCCCGAGTTCAGGGTGTTGCGTCAGGGTTAAGGGGCGGGAGCCTGGCTCTACCCCCACTTCATAACGCCCGACCAATAAATTGTGCATGACCAGTACCCGGTCGCGCTGCAGTGCCACAAATTGGCGTGTCAGCTCGTGGCGGCTTTTAAACGTTGTTTCCACTTCCGCTTTTAATTTCCACAAATGACGTGCAAATGTAGCGGTACAGGTAATGATGCAAAACATCGCCAGCACACTGACCAAAAACAACGCTCGTTGTCGCGGTTCAATCAACATGCCATGGCTCCAGCTCAATCCAGATTGATCAAGTAAAGCCCAGCTATGGAGGTAATACAAATCGCGTCGATTGATGTGCCAGTACAAAAACACATTTCTGCACACTTGTAACTAAACGTCGAGAAATGTAAAGGCGGTTGCCCGTGTGATAGCCGATGCCTAGGCTCTCGTATGATTCGATATGTAATACAAATTTTTTACTCTGCTGTTTAAAACAAAAACAAATACCTGCTTAATCAACTTTTTCAAATATGGATTTTTTTTCATGCGTGAATTGCTTTTTCGTTTATCACCCGGCCAACGTTGGTTGGCCATTATTGCCCTGCCTATTGTGCTGCTTGCCGTTTGGTTTTTTGGCTTTCGCGATGCAGAAGAAAAACGCCCGCCGCCACCTAACCCCTGGATGGGCCCAACACCCGTGAATGTAGTCACGGCGACCAAAGAAAATTTAACCGTCTATATAAAAGCGATTGGCAGCGTTGCACCGCTCAATACCGTGACCGTGCGTAGCCGGGTGGATGGCCAGTTGTTGCGTATTTTGTTTGAAGAGGGGCAACGGGTAAAAGCGGGCGATTTACTCGCCGAAATTGACCCGGCCACTTATCAAGTGCGCCTGGCACAGGCCGAAGGCACGCTACAGGAAACCCGCGCGCAGTTAAAAAATGCCGAGGAGGATTTGGCGCTCTATCAAAGCCTGCTGAGCAAAAACTCCATCGCCAAACAACAGTTTGATAAACAAAAAGCCTTGGTTGAACAGTTGCGCGGCACCTTAAAAAATCACACCGCACAATTGGATGATGCGCGCCTGCAACTCTCTTACACCCGCATCACCGCGCCCATTGCCGGCCGCACCGGTTTACGCAAAGTGGATGTGGGCAACTTAATCAAAACCGGCGATGCCGAAGGGTTGGTCACCATCACCCAAACCCAGCCGATTGCGGTGATGTTTACCATCCCCGAAAACCAATTAATAGCCGTGCGTGGCGCCTATGGCGATGCGCAAAAAAATAACCGCACCCTGCCGGTAGAGGCGTGGGATCGCAGCGAGCAGAGTTTATTAGCGACTGGCGCGCTCACCACACTCGACAATCAAATCGATATAGCCACTGGCACTCTCAAATTAAAAGCCCAGTTTGATAACAGCGATGACAGCCTGTTCCCCAATCAATTTGTGAATGCGCGCTTGCAGGTACAAACCCTGAACGATGCCATCACCATTCCGGCGGATGCCGTGCAGTACGGCTCCAAAGGCACCTATGTCTACACCATTAAAGATGGCAAAGCGGCCATGCGCCTACTGAAGTTGGGGGCAAGCGAAGGCACCAAAGTCGCGGTGGTAGAAGGTTTGGAAGAAGGTGAGCAGGTGGTGCTAGAAGGCTTGGATCGCCTGCATGAAGGTAAAGACGTGAAGATTATGTAGGTTGGAAGAGCGCAGCGACTTCCGACAAATTTACCCGAGATGTTTCGACAATCAACCCAACATAAATTTGTGATCTGGCTTTAGTGTCGGAAGGCGCTGCGCTTTTCCAACCTACCCAGGCATTAATCGAGATTGACGATGAGTTTATCCAAACCGTTTATTTTGCGCCCGGTCGCCACCTCGCTGCTGATGTTGGCGATGTTGCTGGCCGGTATTTTGGGCTATCGCCTCTTGCCGGTGGCCGCGCTGCCGCAGGTAGATTACCCGATTATCCAGGTATTCACCTTTAACCCAGGCGCCAGCCCCGATGTGATGGCGCGCACCGTCACCGCCCCACTGGAGCGCAGCCTGGGGCAGATTCCCGGCTTAAAACAAATGTCGTCCACCAGCTCCACCGGCGCCTCGATTATCACCCTGCAATTTTCCCTGGAGATTGATTTGGGTGTGGCCGAACAAGAGGTGCAATCCGCACTCAACTCTGCCAATAACCTGCTGCCGAATGACCTGCCCACACCGCCGATTTACCGCAAGGTCAACCCCGCCGACACCCCCATTGTCACCCTCGCCGTCACCTCCGCCAGCCTGCCATTACCGGAGGTATATGACCTGGTAAACACGCGCATGGCGCAGAAACTCGCGCAATTGCCCGGTGTAGGCATGGTGAGTTTGGCCGGTGGCCAGCGCCCGGCGATTCGCATCAAGGTCAACCCCAACGCCCTCGCCAGTACCCAGTTGAGTTTGGAGCAGGTGCGCAACGCGGTTGTCACCGCCAATACCAACCAGCCCAAGGGCAGCTTCGACGGTGAATACCGCTCCACCATGCTCGACGCCAATGACCAAATGCGCTCGGTGCAGGAATATCGCGATTTGCTGATCAGCTGGCGCGACGGTTCGCCGCTGCGTTTGGGCGATGTCGCCACCGTTGAAAACGGCGCTGAGGATCGCTTTCTCGCCGCCTGGGCCAATGAGCAACCCGCCGTGCTGATTAATGTGCAGCGCCAACCCGGCGCCAACGTGATTGAGGTGGCCGACAGCATTGCCGAGCTGCTGCCCAAACTGACCGCCACCCTGCCCGCCGCAGTGAATGTGGCAGTGCTGACTGACCGCACCGAAAGTATTCGCGCCTCGATTCGCGATGTACAAAAAGAACTGATTTTTGCCATCTGCCTGGTTGTCGCCGTGACCCTGGTGTTCCTGCGCTCAGTGCCCGCCACCATTATTCCCAGCCTCGCCGTACCGCTGTCGCTGGTGGGTACTTTTGCGGTGATGTACTTCCTGGATTTCTCCATCAATAACCTCACCCTCATGGCGCTCACCATCGCCACCGGCTTTGTGGTGGATGACGCCATCGTCATGTTGGAAAACATCGCCCGCCACCGCGAGCAGGGGGAATCGCCTATGCAAGCGGCGCTCAAGGGCGCGGGGGAAATTGGCTTTACGCTGGTATCACTCACCCTGTCGTTGATTGCGGTGCTGATTCCGCTGCTGTTTATGGGCGATCTCGTCGGGCGATTATTTCAGGAGTTTGCAATTACGCTGGCGGTGGCGATTGGTATCTCGCTGCTAGTATCCCTCACCCTCACCCCCATGATGTGCGCGCGCATGCTCAAAAATGCGCCCACCCACGGCAGTGAGCCGGATTTTATGGAGCGGGTGATTGTGCGCTACGGGCGCGGGCTGGATGTGGTGTTGCAACACCAAACCGCCGCCATGGCTGTGATGATTGGCACAGTGCTGCTCACCGCCGGGCTTTACCTCGCAGTGCCCAAGGGGTTTTTCCCGGTACAGGACAGCGGCGCGATTCAAGCCGTGACCGAGGCGCCGCAGGACATTTCTTTCAGCGCCATGGCCGAAAAACAACAGCAATTGGCAGAGCAGATTTTGCAGGATGAGGACGTCGAAAGCTTGTCGTCCTTTATCGGGGTGGATGGTAGCAATACCACCCTCAACTCCGGCCGTTTGCTCATCAACCTCAAATCCCATGACGAGCGCGACGCCCATGCCAGCCAGGTGATTGACCGATTGCGGGAGCAGATCAAAAACGTTACCGGCATTACCGCCTGGTTCCAGCCGGTGCAGGAACTGAGTATTGAGGACCGGGTGAGCCGCACCCAATATCAGTTCAGCTTAACCACCCCGGATGGCACCGAATTGGATACCTGGGTACCGCGTTTATTGGAGCGTTTGCGCATGGAGCCAGCCTTGGCGGATGTTGCCGCCGACCTGCAAAGCCGAGGCCTGCAAGCCTATGTGGAAATTGACCGCGACGCCGCCGCGCGCCTTGGGGTGCGCATCAGCGATATCGCTGGCGCCCTGCAAACCGCCTATGGCCAGCGCCAAATTGCCACCCTGTTTACCCAGGCCAACCAATACCGGGTGGTGCTGGAGGTAGACCCGGATTACGCCCAGGGCATAGCCGCGCTACAAAATACCTATGTGGCCACCAGCAACGGTACACCGATTCTGCTCTCCACCCTCGCTAAAATCACCCAGCGCCCGGCGCCGCTGTTGATTAACAATCAAGAGCAATTTCCCTCCTCCACCTTCTCCTTCAATCTGGGTGCCGATGCATCGCTCGGTGCAGCCATTGCCGCGATTGAAGCCGTGGAAGCGGAAATGGGCATGCCCGCCACGCTGGAGCTGCGCTTCCAGGGCGCCGCCGAAGCCTTCCGCGCCTCGCTTAGCAATACGCTGTGGCTGATCCTCGCGGCGATTATCACCATGTACATAGTGCTGGGGATTTTGTACGAGAGCTTTATCCACCCCGTCACCATTCTCTCCACCCTGCCCTCGGCGACGGTGGGCGCACTCTTGGCGCTATTACTGACTGGCCAACCGCTGGATTTGATTGCGGTGATCGGGGTGGTACTGCTGATCGGGCTGGTGAAAAAGAACGGCATCATGATGGTGGACTTTGCGCTGGACGCCCAACGCACCCTCGGCATGTCGCCGCGCGAAGCGATTCATCGCGCCGCCCTGATGCGTTTCCGCCCGATTCTCATGACCACCCTCGCCGCGCTGTTTGGCGCAGTGCCGCTGATGCTCGCCTCTGGCTCCGGCGCCGAATTGCGCCAGCCGTTGGGTTTGGTAATGGTAGGCGGCTTGCTGGTAAGCCAGGTATTAACCCTGTTCACCACGCCGGTGGTGTATTTGTTTTTTGATCGCTGGGTAAACAAAAAACCCGCGGCCGATCCCGTTCCACAAGAGGTGGAGGCGTAAAACAAATATGAATATCGCAGAGCCGTTTATTAAAAGACCCGTCGCCGCCAGCTTGCTGGCGGTGGCGATTGTATTGCTCGGGTTATTGTCCTGGCGCTTGTTGTCGGTGGCGCCCTTGCCGCAGGTGGATTTCCCCGCCATTCAGGTGTACGCCAGCTTGCCCGGCGCCAGCCCGGAGAGCATGGCATCTACCGTAGCGACACCACTGGAGCGCGCGCTGGGCAGTATTCCGGGCGTAACCGCCATCAACTCCAACTCTACCCAGGGGTTCACTAACATCTGGGTGGAATTCACCCTGGATCGCAACCTGGATTCCGCCGCGCGCGACGTGCAAGCCGCGCTCAATGCTGCGCGCGGTCAACTGCCCGCCGGTATGCCGGGCAACCCGGGGTATCGCAAAATCAGCCCATCGCAAGCGCCAATTATGGCGCTCGCACTCAGCTCCCCCAACCTTGCGCCCAGCGCACTCTACGACGCAGCCTCCACCGTGCTCGCGCAAAAGCTGGCGCAAATTAAAGGCGTGGGCCAAGTGGGTATCGACGGGGCTTCGCTGCCGGCGGTGCGCATCCAACTCAACCCCAATGCCTTGGCCAATTACGGCATAGCGCTGGATGAAGTGCGCAACGCTATCAGCACTGCCAATGTGCTGCGCCCGCTGGGTTTGCTGGAGGAGGATGACACTCGCTGGCAGGTGCGCACCAACGAAAGCCTGCGCAGTGCCGCCGACTACAAAAATCTGGTGATCCGCTATGGCGATTCAGGGCCGGTGCGGCTGCAGGATGTGGCCACAGTGAACGACTCGGTGGAAAACCGCTATACCGATGGTTTCCACAATCGCAGTTCGGCGGTGACGCTCACCGTGAGCCGCCAAACCGGGGCCAATATAGTGGAAACCATCGACGCCATTAACGCCCAACTCCCGGCGTTGCGCGCGCTGATGCCCGGCGACACCCAATTAAAAGTGGTGATGGATCGCTCCCCCGGTATTCGCGCCACCCTCAAAGAGGCAGAGGTCACTTTGGTGCTGGCGGTGCTGTTAGTGGTGGCGGTGGTATGGGTATTTCTGGGCAGTGCGCGCAGTGCACTTATTCCGAGCCTTGCGATTCCGGTGGCAATTATCGGCGCGTTTGTGGTCATGTACCTCTACGGATTTTCGCTCAACAACCTCTCGCTCATGGCATTGATTGTGGCGGCAGGGTTGGTGGTGGACGACGCGATTGTGGTGCTGGAAAACATCAAACGCCATATTGAACGCGGCCTGCCCCCTATGGAAGCCGCGATACTCGGCGCCCGCGAAGTGGGCTTTACCCTGCTGGCAATGAACATCACCCTGGTGGTGATTTTTGTCTCCATCCTGCTGATGGGCGGCGTAGTGGAAAAACTGTTCCGCGAATTCTCCATCACCCTCGCCGCCGCCATGCTCATTTCATTGCTGGTGTCGCTCAGCCTCACCCCGGCACTCTGTGCCCAACTGCTGAAAAAAGCCCCGAAAAAATCTGCACGCCCCGGCACCTTCGACGAAATCAAACAAGGCTATGGCATCGCCCTCAATTGGGCACTGCGCCACAGCCGGATTGTGATGCTGCTGCTCGCGGCGGTGATTGGGGTCAATATTTACCTCTATGTCGCCATCCCCAAAACCATGCTGCCCGAACAAGACACTGGCCAGATGACCGCCTGGGTGCGCGGCGACGACGGTTTCTCGTTCCAGTTGATGCAGCCCAAGATTCAGGAATTCCGCAAAGTCCTGCTCACCGACCCCGCTGTGGAAGATGTATTTGGCGCAAGCGGTGGTGGCAATGGCGTGAGCAATGCGTGGATGCGCGTCAGCCTGAAACCCATGGCAGAGCGCGGCGTGAGCGTGCATGAAGTGGTAGATCGCATCCGGCGCCAGATTCCCAGTATTCCCGGCGCCATGATGATGATCGGCCCGGACCAGGATATTCGCCTCTCTTCGCCCTTTAGCCGCAGCGAACAGGAATTGCTGTTGCTCTCCGACGATTTAAAATTGATGTCCAAATGGGCCGCCAAAATCACCACCGCCATGGAAAACATGCCGGAAGTGACCGAAGTGGATGGCGTAAAAGAGGAAGGCACCCAGCAGGTGGTACTCACCATCGACCGCGAAACCGCCCAGCGCCTGGGGGTGGATATGGCGACCGTAGCGACCCTGCTCAATAACTCCTTCTCGCAACGGCAAGTCTCCACCATGTACGACCGGATGAACCAATACCGGGTGGTGATGGAGCTGGAGCCAGGTTACACCGCCACGCCGGCAGTATTGGAGCAGTTACAGGTGATTACCCGCAGCGGCGAGCGGGTGCCGCTGTCCACCTTTTCCAGCTTTGACTATGGCTTGGCGGAAGATCGGGTGCGTCACACCAACCAGTTCGCCTCGGAGAGCATTGGTTACGGTGTCGCCGAAGGTTTTACCGAGGAGCAGGCACGCATTGCCATTGAACAAAAAATTGGCGAGTTAATGGTGCCCAAAGAAGTCTACCTGGCCACCGCTGGCACCAGTCGCCCCGGCTGGGGGCCAAGCACCCCCGGCATGGCGCAGGAACCGGCGGTGCTGATCGCCTGTGTATTGCTTGCGGTCTACCTGATTTTGGGCATTTTGTACGAGAGCACTATCCACCCGCTCACCATTCTCTCCACTCTGCCCTCGGCTGGCATTGGTGCCCTGCTGGCGCTGCGCTTGAGTGACACCCCCTTCAGCCTGATCGCCATGCTCGGCCTGTTTTTATTAATTGGCATAGTGATGAAAAACGCGATTTTGATGATCGACTTTGCGCTGGAGCTGGAGCGCAAAGAGGGCTTGTCCTCCCGCGATTCCATCTTCCAAGCGGCGATGATGCGCCTGCGCCCGATTATGATGACCAACCTCGCTGGCCTGCTCGGCGCCCTGCCGCTAATTCTGGGCAGTAACGAAGGCTCGGAGCTGCGCACACCGCTCGGTATTACCATCATCGGCGGCCTGGCGGTCAGCCAGTTGCTCACCCTGTTTACGACCCCGGTGGTCTACCTCTACATGGAAAAGCTGCGCAACTGGGGTTTACACCGCAAAACCCTTGCCTCTCCCCTTGCCTCCACGACCACCTCTGGATCAACCAAGACACAAACCGATTAAAAAAAAGCCAGAGTGTCACTTCGACACTCTGGCAGAGCACTGCTATATTTTGTGCACACCCTCACAGGTTTTGAGGAACGTATCTGAAGGAATGGAAGACCAATGAGTGCATCCTCCGCCAACCAAAGCGAGTTCTACCAGCGCGCCTCGCGCCAGCTGCAGCAAACACTGCGGTCTGGCCGCTTACCTGACTTGGACGAATCCGAACAGCTCGCACGCGAACTGGATATCTACCGCCTCGCCCTGCAATTGCAGCAGCAAGAGCTGGATCAGCTAGAGCAGAAACTGACTGAATTTGCCAGCCACGAGCGCGAACAGTTAGAGGCGCTGCGCACTAACGCGCGTATCCTCGAAGCTTCCCAAGCCATCGCCAAAGTCGGCGGCGTGGAGATGCACGTACCCACCCGCAGCCTCTACTGGACTGCCGAAACCTATCGCATCCACGACACCACCCCCGAAGAATTCACCCCCTCACTCGACGAAGGCTTTTCCATGTACTTGCCTGGCTCCCGCGAGCGTATCGCCCAAGCCATGCGCCACGCCATAGAAACCGGCGAAGTGTTTGATATTGAGGTGGAAAAATACACCTTCAAAGGGCGCAAAATCGACCTCCGCACAACCTGTACCGCCCACTATGAAAATGGCACGCTCGTGCGCCTGACCGGCATTTACCAGGACATTACCGAGCGCAAACAAGCCGAGCGCCGCTACCAGCATCACAACCACATACTGGAAATACTGCTCACCAAAATCCCGTTGGATGAGGTGCTGCGCAGTATTGTGTGCGATGTAGAGGAGCTGGTACCCGGCGCCATTTGCAGCATCCTGCTGACCGACGAGAGCGGCACTCACCTCACTCACGGCGCCGCTCCCCATCTGCCCGAGTTTTATGTAAAGGCAATCAACGGCGCCAGCATAGGCCCTGCCACCGGCTCCTGTGGTACCGCCGCCTTTTTGGGTGAGCGCGTCATAGTGGAGGACATAGACAGCCACCCCTACTGGCGCGACTATCGCGAACTGGCTGCCCAAGCCGGGCTGCGCGCCTGCTGGTCGCAGCCGATATTTTCTGCCCAGGGCAAGGTGCTGGGCACTTTCGCCATCTACCATCGCGAACCCAGCAGCCCCCAAGTGGAAGACCTGCGCCTGATCGAAAGTGAAGCGCGGCTCTCGGCACTGGCCATTGAACAGTCTCATGTAGAGACTCGCCTGCAGCTGGCGGCCAGTGTATTTACCCATGCACGGGAGGGGATTTTTATCACCGACCTGCTGGGCAATATCATCGAGGTCAACCAGATATTCAGCGATATCACCGGCTACACCCGTGAGGAAGTGATTGGCAAAAACCCGCGCCTGCTCAAATCCGGCCTGCACGGACAAGAGTTTTACGCTTCCCTTTGGCACGACTTGGAACAAAAAGGTTACTGGCACGGCGAGCTGTGGAATCGCCATAAAAATGGCAAGTTATACGCCACCATGATGACCATCAGCGCCGTGCAGGACGGCCTTGGCCACACCCAAAGTTACGTCAACCTATTCACCGACATCACGCCCATCAAAGAGCACCAGCGCCAACTCGAATATATCGCCCACTACGATGCGCTCACCGGTTTACCCAATCGGGTACTGCTGGCGGATCGCCTGAAACAGGCTATTTCCCACAGCCATCGGCAGAATGCTGCCTTGGCAGTACTCTATATCGACCTGGATGGTTTTAAAGCGATCAACGATCAATACGGCCACGATACCGGCGACCAACTGCTGGTCAATATTGCCCACCGCTTAAAAGCCACTCTGCGCGAGGGCGACACTATCGCCCGTATTGGCGGCGACGAATTTGTGGTGGTTATGACCGGGCTTGAAGGGCCCAAAACCCACGAATTGGTACTGGAGCGCCTGCTGCACGAAGCCGCTACCCCGCTGATGCTGAACGAGCAGTTATTGCAAGTCTCGGCCAGTATCGGCGCCACCCTTTACCCGCAGGATGCCGCCGACGCCGACCAATTATTGCGCCACGCCGACCAGGCCATGTACATCGCCAAACAGGCGGGTAAAAACGGTTACCACCTGTTTGATGTTGCCAAAGACATGGCGGTAAAAACCCAGCGCGAATCACTGGAACACATTCGTAGCGCACTGGATAAACGAGAATTTGTATTGTTTTACCAACCCAAGGTAAACATGCGCAGCGGCGAAATTATCGGCGTAGAAGCGCTAGTGCGCTGGCAACATCCACAACAAGGGTTAATACCCCCCATCAAATTTTTACCCGTTATTGAAGATCACCCACTGAGCATTGAATTGGGCGACTGGGTAATCGACGAAGCACTGAGCCAAATTGAACGCTGGCAAGCACTGGGGCTGCAAATGCCAGTGAGTGTGAATGTGGGGGCGCTGCAATTACAGCGCAGTGATTTTGCCGCGCGCCTCGCCGAGCAACTGCTCGCTCACCCGCAAGTGCCACCGGCATTTTTGGAATTGGAGATTGTGGAGACCAGCGCGCTCAAAGACATCGCCGAAGTGGCCGACTTAATGCGCGCCTGCTGTGCCCTGGGGGTGCATTTTGCGGTGGATGATTTTGGCACCGGCTATTCATCGCTCACCTATTTAAAACGCCTGCCCGCCGATTTATTAAAAATCGATCAAACTTTTGTGCGCGACATGCTCGATGATCCGGACGATTTAGCCATCGTAAAAGGTGTGATAGGTTTGGCAAACGCATTTCACCGCCGCGTAATTGCCGAAGGTGTAGAGACTATCGCCCACGGTGAATTATTGATTCCTCTCGGCTGTGAATTGGCTCAAGGTTACGGCATTGCCCGTCCCATGCCCGCCAGTGACCTGCCACGCTGGGCTGCGCAGTGGCAACCCGACCCCGCGTGGCGCAAATTCACCGGCTGATTGCACTGCTGGATAAAACTGACCCGGCGTTAAAAAATATCCCTACCCTTCGCACAAAATACAATAGGCCCCGCGCCGTTGCGGCCACCCACGCTATTCTCAGATTGTATTATGAATAATAAATCGTTAATCTTCAGCGATCTTTTTTGCTTATCTGGACGACAAAAATAATGGCGCTTCTCGACCGCAACTTCAATCTTTCACAACGCATGGTACAAGAGCTGGGACGCACAATTATCTGTGGCGAATTCAGTGACGACAGTCTGCCCACCGAGGCCGAACTGTGTGAGAAGTTTGGCGTAAGCCGCAGCGCGGTACGTGAAGCGGTAAAAATGCTTTCCGCCAAAGGGTTAATCTCCAGCAAACCACGCCAGGGCATTCGCATTCTGCCGGAAGACCAATGGAATATTTTTGACCCGGACTTACTGCGCTGGACCCTGGAAAGCCGCCCCACCCTCAGAGTGCTCAAAGAATTCCTGCAAGTGCGCATCGCCATTGAACCCGAAGCCGCCTCACTTGCCGCACGCTACGCCGACGACAAAAAAATCGACGCCATTGAACAAGCGCTGGAGCGCATGCGCAACGCCGAAGAAAACAGCAAAGAAGACCTGGAAGCCGACATCGCCTTTCACGTCAGCATTCTCTACGCCAGCAACAACCGCTTTTACATCCGCCTGCGCGACTTCATCTCCACCGCCTTGCGTGTCAGTATCAGCCACACCAGCCCCATAAAAGGTAACCACGACGGCATAGTGGAAGACCACGCCAAAGTGTTCAACGCCATCAAAAACCGCAACCCCGAACGCGCCAAACAATCCATGCTCGCGCTTATCGACGAAGCCCTGAATTTTATTGAAGACGAAATTGTGAAGCAGGAAAGCGTGAAATAATTTTTCACCGAAATCCTGAAACGCAAAAAGGCAGAACGCAAGTTCTGCCTTTTTTTATTTCGCTATTTTCTTTTTTACATTTTGCTTTTTTATTTTCACCTTTTGTTTTCATATCGGGGCAATTTTTTCACCCCTAAAAAACCAGGCAAAAAAACCAAAATATTTACCCGCTTTTACAAGTCATCAGAAATTTTTTGTTAAGGCATTCCAGGTTAATTGGGCGCGACTGATATAGTCGATAAAACAATAGCCCTAATTAACAAGGAACTTTCCCATGCAGAAAATACTACCCTTTTTATGGATGCTGACATTCAGTATTGCAACACCAGCATTTGCCGAAGACACCAACAGCCGGATTGTAGAAGGTGGCGGGACAGGAAAATTTCCTGCCATTATGAAAAGCGAGGACTCACTCCAAACGCACACTATTTTCCGCCCGCAGGATATCCAGCATTTTAACGGTAAAAAAAACTTACCTATTGTTGTCTGGGGTAACGGCGCCTGTTTTGACTCGCCGTTTGAACACGTCAATTTTTTAAATGAAATCGCCTCGCAGGGTTTTATGGTTATCGCTATAGGAACAATGCCCAGAGCATCTGGTGAACAAAATAAAGAGAGATCAACCTCTGCCAAACTCACCGCCGCTATAGACTGGGCCTTTGCACAAAACACCAATAAAAACAGCGTTTACTTCAAGAAATTGAACACCAACAAAATTGCCCTTGCCGGTATGTCCTGTGGTGGATTACAAGCACTGGAAGTGGCAGGCGACCCGCGCATTACTACATTGATAGTCGCCAACAGCGGTATTTTTATCGAACCACTGCGCGGCAATGCCATGCCGATGATGCCGCAACTGGACAAAACCCACCTGAAAAAAATTCACACACCAACCCTCTATTTGCTGGGCGGTCCATCGGACATAGCCTATAAAAATGGCATGGATGATGTGGAAAAAATTAATCATGTACCGGTATTTGTCGCCAACCTGGATGTAGGTCACGGCGGCACCTATGCCCAACCCTTTGGTGGCGAATATGGAAAGGTCGCCACGGCGTGGCTGAACTGGCAATTAAAAGGCGATAAAAATTCCAGCAAGCTTTTTAAAGGAAAAACCCCAAAATTATCAACATGGAAAGGCTGGGTTGTTGATAAAAAGAACATGAAATAACCAAACAAAAAGAACAACGCACAAAAAAGGCAGGACTCACCCCCTGCCTTTTTAAATTGAAAACTATGTAATTTGCTTCCTACTCGTTAAACCGATCAAAAAAATCCTTGGTTTCCTGGGCAGAAAAGTCCGGATACCAATGGCCGCCCGTTTCAGTGCCACACCACACTACAGGTTTATCACTGGCGCACCCCTCGTACTCCACGCATCCATCATTACCCACCAGTTTTGTTGTTGCGCTGCAGCCATTTCGCGCCAGGAAAACATTGCGCGCCTCCTCTCCCGCTGAATAGGGAACCACATTGTCGTCTTTGGCATGAATAAATAATGTCGCCACGTTGTGAGGCGAATCAGCGCAACCACTCCACAGCGAACCGGCCATCGGCGCAATGGCTCTGACCAGGTCACCCATTTGGCAACCTATAGCGTTAGACATCATCCCGCCAAAACTAAAGCCGGTAGCAAAAACGCGTTTGGTATCCGTGCATACACCCTGCTGTACTTCGGTAATCATGGCGCGCATAAAACGAATATCACGATCACCATTATTCGCCCAGCCTGCATTCAACCCCTGAGGGGCAAGGAAAATGGCATTGCCGTTGTACTTGTTTTTAAGCCCAAAAAAGCCACTCCACCCATAGATATCTGCAGCACTGCCATCTCGCCAATGCAATCCAATAATCACCGGATAAGTGGTATTACGATCATAGTTGGGTGGCATTTCGATCCAATAACTGCGCGATGAATTATCGACGGTGATTGTTTGCAGCCCAGTGGAAAACTGCGCTGCAATACCACAACCAGAATCATTATTGGAATTAGATGAAACGGCGGACGAAGATGCCAGCGCAGTAGACGAAGCTATCGAAGACGAGGGTGTTTGACTGGATGAAACACTTGCAGAAGAGCCAGAATTTTTACCACCTCCACAAGAAACAAGGGCAATGACAAACAACGCAGCGCAGAAATTTTTTCTTAACATGGACTAATCCCGCTTATTAGTAATTTGCAGGAATTTAATCAGGCCAAGTGAAAGTCAACAACATGCAGGAATAACAGAGAAGTAATGTTTACTAACACTTTCTTTGTTTTCAAAGAAATATTCGATTATTTTTTCATAATTTTTCTATTGGAATTGTCGACGCACCATTTAAAGGCGCACCGTAAATTTTAGTTTAGGCAGCATTCTTTTCTGGGGCTCGCTATATACCTCCCCAACTTTAAATGCTCCTTTCTTTAAGTAGAAACCTTCAGCATCTGGGTCAGATATTATATGAAACTCAGTTATATTCAGCGCTTTACATTCTGAAAGAATTTGTTCAAACACTAGATTGCCATAGCCCTTGCCAATGGCTTTTGGCAATAGCCAAAGGTGATCAAGCTCATCATTATCGCCTTTCACTATGGCGAAGAATCCAATCACTTCTTTATCTTTTAAAATTAATTTGACTGTATTGCCAGCAATATACTCTTCTTCAAACCTTAAATTAGATCTCCATTCCTCTAGCTGCTCTTGAGAATACCCCCAATACCCTTTTGATGTGATTAAGGTATCTCGAAGCAGCTCGGTGTGTTTTGCTTCGGCATCTATAAAATTGAGCACGTTTTTATACCTGACGTTAGATTAAACCGCAGTGTTTAAGCAGCGCATGGATAACCTTTGCGTAGCAAAACCACAAAGCCGCAACTAAAAGTGAGCTATAGAAATTTTTTATTTTTTGCACTTTAAAATCAATTGCTTTCATAGATTGCAATGTAATTACTCACGGGCAAAAATATGATTTTATTTTTTCGAAGGCCTCATTTGTTCCAGAAATAAAACCGCTACTATACTTTTTACCATTCAGTTCTAAAGCAGCAGAATTTACTAATATTTTCTTTCCATCAGAAAGAACAACAGAAAGCAGTCTCGGCGAACCGTGACCGCCAGCATGCCTAATCTCTTTTACTTCAGAAAGAGAGTATTTCTTCCCTTCAAACAAAAATCCATTGTCAGTTATTTCAACTAAAGGTTTACGAAATATACCCATATGAATTTTACGATAGACATCACTCATGTATTTCCATCTGTTTTATTGTTAAATACTTTGGTTGAATTTCGCATTTGTAAATAAGCTTCTTTGACATGTTCTGTAATTGTTTCATCCGGCTTACTGAAAATCTCATTAGAGCGAATAAGCCCTCGAATGGAGCTAATCAGACGAATATTTGCAAGAAATATTTCTTTATAGTGCGGCTTAAGCACCCTGTCTTGATTGTAAGCCCCACAAGTTATTTGAATAGTTTCATTTTCTTTAAGCCACTCCCTAAATCTCACCAATTCGGAAATATCGATTTTTTCTACAGCTTCTGCATAAGTTTCAATTTTTTCAGAAAAATCATGCATTGCTTTTTTACAATTTATAGGGGAAGGCTTTTGTATGCAGTCTTCTTCACATGCATTAGCATGAAACACTAACAGAAATATAATAAGTGGTATTTTTTTCATATATTAACGCCGCGATAAACGGTGGACTTTAAGTTGCACTTTTTCCATAAAATGGAGCGAAGTAGAATGGGAAAAGTGTCCATTAAATCGGGGGAGGTTCAGGGGCGACATGATTTTCTTGTTAGAGTTGTAACTAGATTTGCACCGATTTTTTGGATGGCCAAATAGTTAATCCTAAAATCACCAAGCCCCCAAACATAGCGCCTTGCACCGCTGCTACAAGAGGGATTAACGGAACAGCAAGAAGCATTTGTTTCGGTGTTTCTGGCGAGAGAATAGCGACCAATATAAATAGTGGGGTAAAAATAGCAGTAACGCCCGCAAACCATCCACGCCAAACCATTTTGAATATATATTTCTTATTCATATTTTCGATTCTCTAACAGTTTATTAGACGGCTCAAGCCGTATATCAGCCAGCCGCGTATTGTTTTTGGGCGGGTGCCTTTTACTCAAAAAGCTACTGCTGATTCAATCACTTAGCGGGCGGCTTGCATATATCACTTAATAAAAAACCGGCGCAAGCCTGAGCGCGGCACCGTTTACCGCTTTATACGATATTTTCCACACCGGATAAACCACTGTTTTTAAAAGCATTCACTGGACGGGGCTGTAACGCAATGG
>Ga0307408_100000061_pt1 | contig 128129 bp, 90 predicted proteins | sample 322Cmetagenome_FD_202116 | JGI IMG/M metagenome (GOLD analysis project Ga0307408, IMG submission 202116) | Maize rhizosphere microbial communities from greenhouse at UC Davis, California, United States - 322HYB-C-3 | ecosystem: Host-associated > Plants > Roots > Rhizosphere > Soil | place...
GGATCGTCTGCCACTCAGAATCGGTAAGGCTGCTTGGATACTCGCGCATCGCGAGCTTCTCCAATACCTTCTCCCGCTAGTACAGGTCAAAATCCGCCCACGATCGATTTTTCAGACAGCCTCTTACGTGTGATGAACTGGATCAATTCCCCCGCGAGAACGCCTGATCCCAGCTTCAGCAAGGTGGGAATCTTCATGTGGTGGGTCAGCCTTTTCGAATTTTCCCTGCCCAATGCCTTGGCCGGGTATCGCTCTCGCTCCGGACTTTTTCGAACGGCGCCCAATCGGTCTGCCCTTGGGCCAGGATATGAATTTTTCGAGCCAGCAAACTCCCGGCGCTATAGCCGACGAGTATGATATCCTCGAAAGGCCGCCCCTCCGACTCTCCCCGCAGAAGTTCGGCGTCAATGTAACGCATCACGTCACAAGCCACGTCGTTCAGATCGGCAAAGGAAAAAGGATGGAATGGAAGCTCCGGTGCCACCGCCTTCGAACCAGGCAATGTCGATTCAATGAAAGAGCAAAGCCTCTTCATCGTGGATGGGGAACATCCATAAGCATGCAAAACGACAGCCAGACATCGGGGATAAGGCATAACAAACGCCTCTAACATGATTCATGGGTTTCGTTAATCTGATTCTCCGATAAATGTGTGGATACCCCGGTGGCACGCCCCTCCTCTTAAACCCCCAGCCCGGAGGAGGACAGCCGCCATGGATCACCCACCTCCACCCGGTGCAAGATTATCCATGTTTTTTGTTGGCGGGCTTTGGCGGGGGAATTCGCCTCTTCAGAATAGGATGAGGGTTTCTCGATCAAATTTCGGGCCGTCCCTCCCCTCCCAAACCCCACTGGACTGCACCCCCATGAGAACAACCATCAAACTGAATACCCCGCTTGTTTCGGCCTGCGTGGCGCTGGGCACTTCGTGCCTCCTTTCCGCCGCGGCCATCAATGTCGATATCCAAGGAGCCAACGCTGGCGGCCCGGGCTTCAATTTGCACGTCGGCACCTATACCGGCCAAGCGGCACCCGTCACGGGCACCACTTGGAATGGCGTCGCCTACCAAGGAGTCGTTTCAACCACGCTGGTGGACGATCAAAACGTCACCACCGATGTGAACTTCTGGTCCCAAACGAACTTGGGTGAGTGGTCTTACGATGCGGGTGGCGGCGGAGTGAATCTGGCGGCCGAAGCCCTGATGGCTGACTACGCGTTCACCAACGGTTCGAACAACCGGTTCACCTTGTTTTCCAACGTCGCCGATGGCGGCTCCGGCTTGCAACTGACCGTCGGTTCCTCCTGGGACGTTTACGTCTACCTGCAGGGAGATGCGGCCGGCCAAGGCGCCACCCTCACCTTGAACTATGCGGACGGCAATTCGTCATCCGCGAGCACGACGGGGGACGGTCCTTGGAACGGGACGTTTGTCGAAGGAGGCAACTACGTCAAATTCAGCGGCGTTTCCCCGCGAGCCTACACGGTCGACGGCACGAACAACGGCTACGAATTCGATTTCGTTTGGGGACTAAACGGTGGATCGGCCGCCGGAATCAACGGCATCCAGTTGGTTCAAGTTCCGGAACCCGGCGCGGTCGCTCTGCTTGGAGGAGCTGGAATTCTATCGCTCTTCCGTCGCCGCCGCTGATCCCGGCGAACCGTGCCTTCAACCCTGACTCCAAAGGCGCCTTTCACGATCAGAGTCCTGCTGAGAGTTAGGGTCTCTCCGCGAGGGGTAGGCTGGACGTGATCGACGTGGCCGGTGCGGACCAATGGGGCACCGGCCACGTTCTTGTCTGACAAACCATCGAACGAGGCCGCGCCAATCGAAGCCCCGGGGCCCGTGAAAACACTCCCACGCTCTCGATCCCCGTCATGTCCCTACTTGATTTATCAAAACCCGTCACCCAACGGGACATCGCCCGCGCTCTGGGAGTATCCGTCGCCACGGTGAGTCTGGCCTTGAGAAACCGGCCGGTTCTCTCGGAATCGACACGCCGGGAAATCCAGAAGTTCGCGGTCCGAGCGGGTTACCGCCTGGACGAGGCCGCAGCGGAGTTGTCCGGACGCAAGCGAAGTCCCACCAATCCTGCGATCACGGAAAACATCGCTTGGGTCACCACAAGTCCGGAGGAAACCTTGATCTCCCGGGGATCACCCGACGAGTGCCGGGCGGGTGCCGAAACCGCGGCGAAAACCCTGGGCTATCGGTTGGAAGAATTCGAACGGGGCTCCCGAATCAACCCCGCCAGATTGCATCAGATTCTTCGAGCGCGGGGCATTCGATGCATGCTGCTGTCTCCACAATCGGAGAATGCCGATTGGATGGATTTCCCATGGGAATGTTATTCGGTCGCGAGGTTCGGACAATCCATGCTCCCCCCCTACTTCCACAGTGTTTCGCCGGATCATGTCGGCAATGCGATGAAGGCATTCCAGTCGATCCTCTCCCGAGGCTACCGCCGGATCGGCTTTCTCACTCATGACACCGGCACGAAGGACTGCGAGGGTCGCTTGATCGAAGCGGCCTTCCTGACTGCCCAACGTTTCGTCGAAGAAGAGAACCGAATTCCCACTCACTTGATTCCGGAAGGTTCAAACCAAGCCGGGAGCATCGTCAAGTGGGTCAAAAAACACCGAGTGGAAGCCATTCTAACCGATCTCAGCGAAGCGCCGGTTCTTCTGGAAAACGCGGGCCTGCGGGCCCCCGAAGACATCGGCTTGGCCATGATGGATGTCTACGGTTTGCCGATTTTCTCCGGCATCAACCCGCATCCGGAAGAAATCGGGAAAGCCGGCGTTCATTTGTTGCACTCTCTCATCATCGACAACGAACGCGGCACGACGGAAACCCCGCGACAGCTCCTGGTGAATGGCGCATGGACGGATGGATCTTCCCTGCCCCGACTCCAATCCTTGGGCGGGACATCGTCCGTCCCATGATAAAATTCGCATACGAGGTCATGGCCGCGAAAGGCTGATGCGATCCATTTTGTAGCAACCTCGACCCACTTTCGAAAACCCACGATTCATGCCATTCCGACCCCCATTCTTCCGCTTCGTGATGACCGCGTTCGCCGGTTGTCTATTTAGCTCCGCGCCGCTTCCGGCTGCCGTAACGGTCGCAAACGATCCCGGGCCGCCGGCCGAACCTCTGAGCCTCTGGTACAAAGCTCCGGCCAACGAATGGACCCAGGCGCTTCCCATCGGCAACGGTCGACTCGGCGCGATGGTGTTCGGCAGAGTGGATGCGGAGAAACTTCAGTTGAACGAGTGCACCTTCTGGTCCGGGCAACCTTATACGTCGACAAATGCCAACGCGCTCGGCGCTTTGACGCAGGCGCGCAACTATGTGTTCAACGGTCAGTTCGCCACGGCACAAAGTCACATCAACGCGAACATGCTCGGCGCGCCTCCGGCGCAGGCCAAGTTTCAACCCATCGGGGACTTGAATCTCGCGTTTCCCGTTTCAGGCACCGTGACGGATTACCGTCGCGACCTGGATCTGGACCAAGCCGTCGCCGCGGTCACGTACCGGTTCAACGGAGTGACTTATCGGCGCGAGGTTTTTTCAAGTCCGGTGGACAACGTGATGATCATGCGGATCTCCGCCGACCAACCGGGGATGATACAATTCACCGCGTCGTTCGCCACTCCGCAGACCCAGGGTTTGAGCAACGTGGCGGTGGGCAACGACACGCTCGTTCTTTCGGGGTCGGGTGGCGGCACGGGTCCGACAGGAGTGACAGGAAACCTGCCGTGGCAAGCACGCGTGCGGATTTTCCCACAAGGTGGCTCGATCTCTCCCTCGGGCAATTCGCTGGTGGTGACCGGCGCGGATTCGGCGGTGTTGTTGATCGATGCGGCCACCGCCTTCAAACGCTACAATGACATCAGCGGCGATCCGTCGGCACTCACCACGAGCCGGATCGCGGCGGCTGCGTTAAAAACGATCGATCAACTCAAGAGCGATCACCTCGCGGAACATCGCCGGCTGTTCCGTCGCGTGAGTTTCGATCTCGGTCGCACCGCGGCGTCCGACGCCGCCACCGACGAGCGGCTGCGGAACTTCAAGAACGGCGCCGACGATCCGCACCTGCCGGTGCTTTATTTCCAGTTCGGGCGTTACCTCCTGATCTCGTGTTCGCGTCCGGGATCCCAACCGGCGAATCTACAAGGGCTCTGGAACGACAAGATCTCCCCGATGTGGGACAGCAAGTATACGATCAACATCAACACCCAGATGAACTACTGGCCGGCGGAAACGGCCAATCTTTCGGAACTGACCGAGCCGCTGACGAGGATGGTCAAGGAACTCTCGGAAACGGGAGCGAATGTGGCGAAGACCCACTATGACGCCAGAGGCTGGGTCACGCATCACAACACCGACCTCTGGCGCGCGGCATCGCCGATCGATGGCGCGTTCTGGGGAATGTGGCCGATGGGCGGAGCGTGGCTCGCGACTCACTTGTGGGAGCATTACCTTTTCACGCTCGATAAAGCCTATCTGGCCGAAGTTTACCCCGTGCTGAAAGGAGCGTCCGAATTCTTCCTCGATACGCTCGTCGTCGATCCCGCCCATCCGCAATGGTTGGTCACCTGTCCGTCGATTTCGCCGGAAAACGCCCATCCCTATGGCTCGAGCGTCTGCGCCGGGCCGACGATGGACATGAGCATTCTGCGGGATCTTTTTTCGCAAACCGCTCAAGCCGCTTCGATCCTCGAAATCGACGCGCCTTTTCAAACGCAACTGAACCAAGCGCGCACCCGGCTCGTTCCGTTTCAGATCGGCGCGCAAGGCCAGTTGCAGGAATGGAAGGACGATTGGGACGCCGCCGCACCAGAGCAACAGCACCGACACATTTCGCACCTCCATGGTTTATTCCCCAGCGCACAGATCGACGTTCGCAAGACTCCGGAACTGGCTTCCGCCGCAGCGGTCTCGCTTGATAAACGGGGCGACTTTTCCACCGGCTGGGCGATCGCGTGGCGCCTCAACTGCCGTGCCCGTTTGCATCAGAGCGATCGCGCCTATGCGATCATCAAGGCGTTGCTCGATCCCTCGCGGACTTACGACAACCTTTTCGACGCACACCCGCCGTTTCAGATCGATGGCAACTTCGGTGGCGTCTCCGGCATGATCGAGATGCTCTTGCAAAGCCACGCCGGCGAGATCGAGTTGCTTCCCGCGCTTCCTTCCGATTGGCCAAACGGTTCGATCACGGGCCTGCGGGCTCGAGGAGGATTCGAAGTGGACGTTCAATGGGCGAACGGCAAGCTCACCCACGCGGTCATCCGCAGCGTGGGTGGAAACGTCTGCAAAGTCCGCTACGGCTCACAGACGAAATCGTTCAGCCTCGCGAGCGGACAATCGGTGACGTTCACTCCAGATCTCAGCGACGATGGACAAGCGCTCCGCAGCGTCGGCGGCATCGCAACGGCGAGCAGCCAAGACGCGTCAGCGGGTGCGGCGAAAGCATTCGACCGCGTTGAAACCACCGCCTGGTCATCCGGGGACACGGCCGCCAGCGCGTGGTTGCAGTATCAATTCAACGGTCCGGCGTGGGCCATCGCCCAATACAAGCTGGTCAGCTCGGCGGGCAACTCCGGTGCCGATCCGCGCGACTGGCAATTGCTCGGCTCGAACAACGGCAGCGACTGGACGTTGCTGGATTCGCGCACGAACGAAACATTCACGGCCCGCACCCAAGCGAAGCGCTACACCTTTTCGAACGCGATTCCCTATCGCTTTTACCGGCTCAACATCACTGACAACGCGGGAGGAACCGGCAGCGGCGTGCGCTTGGCCGAGTTCCAATTGTGGTCGGTCGATTCTCCCGACAAGACCTCGGCGAGCGTGGAAAATGGAACGACGGAAAACGCGGCCAAGGCGTTCGACGGTTCGACCGCAACGAAATGGTACAACTCCAACATCGCGCCAACCGGCTGGCTGCGATTCCAATATGGTGGCGGCGCGGCGTGGGCTCTCTCTCGATATTCGCTGACCAGCGCGAACGATGTGCCACAGCGCGATCCTCGTGATTGGCAATTCCAAGGATCGAACGACGGGGCCAACTGGACGACTCTCGACACGCGATCGGGCGAAACCTTTTCGTCCCGATTCCAGACGAAGACCTACACGTTCGCCAACACCACCGCGTATCGCCACTACCGGCTGAATATCACGGGCAATGCCGGCGGCACGGGCTTCGGGCTCCAATTGTCAGAACTCACGCTCAGCAGCTCCGGTGTCCTGACCACCTCCCCAACCGGGCTTGTCGTCTCCGCAGGCACGACGTCCAACAGCGCGAACCTGCGATGGGATCCGCTACCGGGCGCGGTGGCGTATCATCTGTTTCGTGGCGAATCCAGCTCGGGCCCTTTCCTGCCTCTTGCGAGCGGGGTGACGGACACAACGTTCACAGACCACGCGATCCCATCCGGCACTTACCACTACCGGGTAGCCGGCGCGAATTCGTCGGGACTCGGCCCGGCGACCGGCTCGATCCCCTTCGTGGTTGCTGCCGCATTCCCAGCTCCACCAACCGGCGTTAGCGCGGAAGGCGGAACGTCGCGCATCGTGATCGTGTGGAATCCCTCGGCGCAGGCGGCGAGTTACACAGTGAAACGAGCTCTCACGAGCGGAGGTCCTTTCACCGTGATCGGGAGCGCGACCACCTCGCGCTACGAAGACACGACCGCCAACGACGGCACTCTTTATCACTACGTCGTCTCCGCCGTGAATAACGCCGGGGAAAGCGAGGACTCTTCCTTCGCGAGTGCCACCCGGGGAGAACTCGCCGCCTGGTGGAAGTTCGACGAAACCAGCGGAACCACCGCCATCGATTCGAGCGGTAACGGTCGCGACGCCACACTCCAAAGCAACACGTTGCGGGCGACCGGACAAATCGACAACGCCATCTGGCTGAATGGCGTGAACAACAGCTTCGTCAGTTTGCCATCGGGTTTGGCCAGCACGCTCGACGACTTCAGCATCACCACGTGGGTTTATATCCACGCCCATAGCGCTTGGGCGCGGCTTTTTGACTTCGGCAACGACACCAGGAATTACATGTATCTGGCACCCGCCAGCGGAAGCGGCCAGCTCCGCTTCGCCATCACCACTGGAAGCGCGGACGGCGAGCAAGCGATCGAAGGTCCGGCGCTTTCACCCGGCGTTTGGCATCATGTGGCGGTGATCCGATCCGGTTCAAGCGGCACGCTATTCGTCGACGGAGAACCGGTGGGAACGAACGAAGCCATGACGCTCCGGCCATCCCATCTGGGAAACACCACCCGCAACTATCTGGGCAAATCCCAATGGCCCAATCCCTATCCGAACGGCAGACTGGATGACTTCCGGGTCTATCGAAGAGCTCTCGACGTTTCGGAAATTTCGACCCTCGCCCGCACGCGTCCCGCAGCTCCCACCGGCCTCTATTCAGCTCCGGGCGACAAACGGATCGGCCTCAGCTGGAGTTCATCTCCCGGAGCGACCAGCTATATCGTGAAGCGTTCCACCACGGACGGTGGCCCGCTTTCGACGATCGCGAGCGGAGTCACGGCCACGAGTTTCATCGATGAATTCCTTTCTCCTCGGACAACCTACTACTACACCGTCAGTGCGGTGAACTCGACCGGCGAAAGCACCGACTCTCTTCCCGCGAGCGGGACCACCTTCAGCCCGATCCAGGCATGGCGTCAGAGTTGGTTCGGCACTCTCGAAAATGCGGGAGACGCGGATGACGCCGCGGACCCGAACGGCGACGGATTCGTCAATCTGCTCGAGTTTTTCCTGAACCGGAATCCCATCGGCACGAATGTCGCCACGACGTTGCCTACGATCGTCGCCAACGGAGCGAACCTGACACTCACCTACCAACGAAGCATCGAGGCCATGGCCGAACTGAACCACGCCGTGGAATGGAGCGACACGTTGCTTGCCGAAAGCTGGACTTCGGATGGGGTCACCGAAAGCGTGATCGGCGACGACGGTGTCACGCAACAGATGCAGGCCACGGTCGACGCGGGCCGCAATGGCAAACGATTCGTCCACTTGAAAGTCGAACGGCAATAACCCGTCAGCGGCATGGAGATTCCCGCGATCACGAATCGGCTTGATCGCGCCCGCGATGGCTCGAAACTTCCCTTGATCCGGCCGAAGCCGGTCAGTGCGACGATGGACGAGCTCAGGAAGATTCTGGAAACCGCGTCCACCTCCGGACAACCGGTGGCTTCGGAATTGTTGCCGTTGGTCTACGACGAACTGAGGACCCTTGCTTCGAAGCGGATGAACGAGGAAGCCCCGGGGCAAACGCTGCAGGCCACCGCGCTGGTTCACGAGGCATGGTTGCGGCTCACCACGAACGACAATCGGAACTGGGTCAACCGCACTCATTTTTTCAGAGCCGCCTCCCAAGCGATGCGGCGCATTCTCGTCGAGAGGGCCCGGGCCAAATCGGCATGGAAGCGGGGCTCCGGCCAGGAAATTTTGGACATCACCGGTATCGAGGTGGCGGACACTTCGCCCGACGAACGCATCCTGCTGGTGGAGGATTCGCTGCAGAAACTCGAACTGGAAGATCCGGAATGCGCGAAACTGATCACTTTGAAATTCTTCGGTGGCCTTACCAACAAGGAAATCGCGATCATGAACGGCGTCGGTGAACGTTCGGTGGAGCGTCAGTGGGCGTATGCCCGTGGCAGACTCTATCAGATGATTTGCGACGAGTATTCGAACGACCCGTGATCGCATGTCGACCCCCTTCGAAAGAATCCTCTTCGTCGCCGCCTCAAGCCTAGCGGACCCGGAGGAGCGAAAGCAGTTGCTCGACCGGGCATGCGGGGGAGACACGGAACTTCGTTCCAAACTGGACAGGATCTTCACGCTCCAAAGCGAGGCCGCGAATTTCTTCGAAGCCGCTCCGGAGCTTCCCGTTTTGGACAACGATCAGGAGCCCGAGTCCGGAATCGGCGGCAGAATCGGGCGATACCGTCTGATCGAGCGGATTGGAGAAGGAGGATGCGGCGTGGTTTATCTCGCCGAACAATTCGAGCCCGTGCGGCGCAAAGTGGCGTTGAAGATCATCCGCCTCGGGATGGATACCGAAAGCGTGATCGCCCGTTTCGAATTGGAACGGCAATCGCTCGCGCTGATGGATCATCCGAACATCGCCCGCGTGTTGGACGCGGGAGCGACCGCCTCCGGCAGGCCTTATTTCGTGATGGAGTTGGTGGACGGCGAAAGGATCACCGGCTTCTGCGACGCCGCGCGGCTCGGAAGCCGGCAGCGGCTGGAGATTTTCGTGCAAGTCTGCCAGGCGATCCAACACGCCCACCTGAAGGGCGTGATCCATCGCGACATCAAACCCTCGAACGTTCTGGTACGACTTCAGGACGGCATCATCGTGCCGAAGGTGATCGACTTCGGGATCGCGAAAGCCGCCGCCAGAACTGCGGAGGACGATGTGACTCTCACCGCCCTGGATCAGATGATCGGCACGCCCGCTTACATGAGTCCTGAAATCGCGGCTGGCGGAACCGACCTGGACACCCGCACGGACATCCACAGTCTGGGGGCGGTTCTTTACGAACTGATCACCGGCCGTGCCCCCTTCGATCCAAAGCGTCTACAAGGATTGGACATGGCTGAAATCCGTCGCATTCTCCGGGACGAAGATCCTCCGCGCCCATCCGCTTTGCTAACATCCCTCGACGATGCGGAGTTGGATCGGATCGCGACCTGTCGGCAAACCGACCGGACCAAACTCACCTGTCAAGTGAAGGGCGATCTCGATTGGATCGTTGCCAAGGCCATGCATCGCGATCGCAATCAACGCTACCAGACTGTCAATGCCCTGGCCGCGGACATCGAACGTCACCTACGGAATGAACCGGTCAGCGCCGGGCCACCGGACCGGCTTTACCTCATGGCGAAGTGGATCCGCAGGAACAAGATTTCCTTCCTCTCCGGAACCGCGATCGTCCTCGCCTTGGGCGCGGGCTTCGGCACCTCGACGCGACTTTACCTTTTGGAAAAAGACGCGCGTGATGAACAGGAGCGTTTGAGAATCGAAGCGACCCTCGCGCGGGAAAATGAGGCCGGGCTGAGACGAAACGCCGAGTATCGCGAGCTGGCCGCGCAAGCCGCCGTGCGACTCAGCTATCAGGATTTTGAAACCGCCGATCGTTTGCTCGGCCAGATTCCCTTCGAACACGCTCCGCCTTCACTTGAAGCCGCTCGTTCTTATTCGAAGGTCGGCGAGTGGCACGTGTTGACCGGGCGATGGAAGGAAGCGACCGATCATTTCGCTTCCGCCGCCCTGGCCCTGACCACCGTGGACCCTTCCGATTCCGATCTTCTCTCGATCGCCTTCATCCCCGCCGCCGCCACCTTGAGTCAAGCGGGAGATCACGCCCGTTACGCTGCCCTCCGTCGGGCAGCCATCGGACGTTTCAAACAAACCACGAATCTCGTGGTGGCGGAACAGGTGTTAAAGTCCGCGCTGCTCATGCCTGCGGATCGGGACGTTCTTTCCGAACTCGAGCCTTTGGCAGCTTCGCTCAAACGGGCAATCGACGCGGGAGAAGTTTCGCTCGTTAACAATCCCGACCGTCTCGCCTGGACCGAATTCGCCCTGGCCCTCTCTGATTTCCGCCGGGGCGATTACGCCGCCGCAGGCGGATGGGCAACCCGCTACGAAACAGCCCGTAGAAGAAATCTATCGCGGGACGCATCCTTGGACTGCTTGATGGCGATGATCGCCTGGAAATCCGGTCGACATGAGGAGGCGATCGCCCGATTGCAGACAGGCAAAAAGGCCGTCGATGCCGCCTTCGCCCAAAAGATGGAACTGGGGAATGCCAATTCATTCTGGTTCGACTGGGTGAACGCGCGGCTCCTCTGTCGCGAGGCGATTTCCCTGATCGAAGGATAGTCGCTATCGTCGACGCGCACGTCACAAGTCCACCCGAAGCCGGGCGAACCGCGCTTTCGAATCCGCCGGGATGACGGCCCTCATCTGTTGCATCGTCTGATCCTGATCGACGACCGTCTCCTGCACTCCCGTGGAGTTCCAGGTTCCCTGCTCCATGCTGTCGCTCCACTCCACGGTGAAGTCCGCTCCGTCCGCAAGCGCGGCGATGCTTCGTCGATAGCGGAACTCGAAAGTGTCCCCGAGCTTCTTCACCTCCAATGCGGACGTTTGCGAGCGGGTGGGATCCGATCCGACGGCGAACTCCAGCTTGTTGATCATGCCATCGCCATCGGAATCGGCATCGTCCGCCGCGATTTCACTATTCGACGCCGTGCCGAAGTATTCGGTTCGCCATGCTTCCATCGCGGTCGGAGCCTGCGCAACCGGCGCGGGACTGCTGAAGGTGTTGAACGAATGAGCCGGAATCGTGATGGGCGCACTCCTGTTGCCGTCGATGTTCAACGTCACCGGCACGGCGGCATTCGTTCGATTGGCCAGGACCACCACCACGCTGCCGTCGGGATTGGTGAACGCCAGCCGGTCGTCCCAAGAACCATACGAAGAAGTCATCTGGGCGCCGGTTTCGATGAAATGGGAGAAGTGTTTGTAGAGATGGAAATAAGGCGTGTAAGTCACCTGCCCCGTGGTCGAGTTCACCACCACCGGCGAACACTGAGCCCATCCCCCGGTGCTGAGGCCGGTCTCATCGAGAACCAGATTCCAGATGATGTTCGAGCCCGCTCCGGAATTGAACCACTTGAGAGCCAGTCCGTATTGGTATTCGGCGAAGGTCCAGTTGTTCTCATGGTTGCCGCACTCCGCTTCGGTTTGCATCAGCTTCATGTCCGGGAACAACATCTGCGTTTCCCCCATGGTATCGGCGGAGTCCCACTGGCAGCCGACGCCGTCCAGGTGGAGCTGAACGTTCGCGTCGCGAATGCAGGGTTCCACCCAGTAAGCGTAACCGCCCCGATCGTCGTCGTCATTGATCGTTCCGAGGTAGATCTCCGTTGAGAGGCTCCGCGCTTCGAGCTTCGGACCAAGGTGGTAGCCGATGAACTTGGCGAGTTGCGAGCCGGTCCACAGACACGAAGTATAATTCGTGGCCATGTTCGGCTCGTTCTGCGGCATCACCATCGAAATTGGAATGCCCTCGGCCGCGTATTCCTCCACATAGCGGGCGAAGTAGAGTGCCAGGGCATCGAGTGTCTGAGGATCGTCCTTGATGCTGTTGTTCGCATTTCCCGACCCGAAAAGGCTGTTGTTGTTTTTCATCCAGGACGGCGGAGACCACGGCGACGCCCAGATTTTCAAGTCCGGGCGAATCGTCTGAGCGGCCTTGATGAACGGGATCAACCGCTGCCGGTCACGGGCGATGCTGAAGTTCGCCATCGAATAATCGCCCGGAGTTTCGTTGAGCGAGTAGAGATCGATCGCGTAGTCGCTCGCCCCGATAGGCGTACGGCAAAGGTCGAGCCGGAGTCCCGTTTCGGGATGGAAAAACTCGTTCATCAAGGCGTCGCGGGCCGCGGGAGCGAGAACCTCCATCGCCTTCCAGCCACGTTCGTTGAAACACCCTCCCCATCCATCGATGCGTTGGCGAACGGAGCTCGAATTGACGACGATCCGGCGAGCGGCGGCATCGTTGAAGGGAATCGTTTCGCCCAAAGACACGTCCGGCTTATCCGCCCAAACGCTGCTTTCCGTGCTGCATTTCCATTTCAGCACCGTGCCCGCTCCGGAAGGCTCGCCGGCGCGAATCGCGATCCCATTGAAAGCCGCGAAGGTCGGCGAACCCGCGGCACGCTCCCACGTAAAATTGAGCGGTTCGCCCGCATACGATGCCGAGGTCGTAAACCGCACGATCAGGTCCCCATTCGATGGCGTCAGCGATGAGAAAGTGATGCCCTGTGTATTGAGTGGCGTGAACGCGCTGCGTTCATTGGACGAGCCCTCCCTCCCGAAAAGATGAAGCGTGTAGATCGCGCCGGGATCGAGGCCGAGATTTCCCAGCGTCACCGTGATCGGACCGCCGCGTCCCGTGTTTTGCTGAAGGTAGATGTAGTCGTTGAGCATCTCGTTGCCGAGATCCTTGCTGAACGCTCCCTGGGCTCGGGCGCTGAAGGTCATCGTCGGACCGGTCGTGAAGACGAACGAAGTCGAAGGATCATCGACGTAGACGACGTTGACATTGCCCACCGTTTCCGTGCCGGAAAGTCCCTTGACTCCGACCGCTGTGAAATCGGCCGCCGAGGCGACCGGTTTGCCCACGAGACCGATATCCAGGAGAATGGTGGCGGACGATGACTGGACCAGCGCCAGCGCGGCCATCACCAAGGCGAGTCCTTTACCAAGAGTCGATGTTACGCACGTCATGATCCGGATGGAGAGATGAAAAGGAGCCTGCGAATATTGGCCCGACCCGCCAACCTAGTCGTCGCGTCTCCCACGGATCAACGGAAGTTAGTTAAACCGCTTAAACGCCGCATGGCACGGAATGCGCCGCGGACCGTTCCTCGTCCGGTCTTGTCCTCGACGCGCATATCGATTACGAAAACGGCACGCGTAGTCTCCGGCGGTGCGTTTCTATAAATGGACGAAATCGAGAGAATCCTGGATACCGCAAGCGGGGGGAAACTTCACGTTTCAGAAGAGTTGCTGCCGCTCGTGTATGATGAACTCCGGAATCTCGCGTCCAAGCACATGTCCGGCCAAGCCCACGGGCAGACTCTCCAAGCGACGGCATTGGTCCATGAAGCCTGGCTGCGCCTGAGCGCGAACGGAGGCCAGGAATGGAATGACCGGGCTCACTTCTTCCGGACGGCTGCGTTGGCCATGCGGCAGATCCTCGTGAATCGCGCGCAAGCCAAGGCGAGCCTGAAGCGACGGGCGAATCGAGAACCCCTGGACATCCAATCGCTCGAAGTGGCCGACACGTCGCCGGACGAGCGAATTCTGGAGGTGAATGAAGCGCTTTCGACATTGGAAAGCCTGAATCCCGACAGTGCGAGGATCGTGACTTTGAAATTCTTCGGCGGCCTGACCAATAAAGAGATCGCCGCCATGGATGAGGTCGCGGAACGCACGATCGAACGAAAGTGGGCCTATGCGCGAGGCCTCCTTTATCAACTCATCCGCGATCGGGCGCCGTGAAACCTTCTTCGCCCGGAATGACCTTGCCCTACGAGCAATTGCTGTTCATGGCTGCCTCCAGCCTCACCGATGAGGAGGAGCGCCGGGCGTTATTGGATGGGGCGTGTCTGCATGATCCGCAACTGAGGAGAAGACTCGACGCGCTGTTCGAGGTCCAGGACGCCGCCGCGGCCTACTTTGAATCGAGACCCGAGCCTGAAGAATCCGGCACGGCAGACGCGCGGACCGGCAAAGACGAGCTCGATACCAACATCGGTCGATACCGGCTAATCGATCGCCTTGGCGAAGGAGGCTACGGAGTGGTTTACCTCGCCGAACAATGCGACCCGGTTCGCCGCAAAGTCGCCCTAAAAATCATCCGGCCCGGGATGGACACCGAACACGTCATCGCCCGGTTCGAGGCCGAGCGGCAATCGCTGGCGATGATGGATCATCCGAATATCGCCCGCGTGCTGGATGCGGGTGCCACGACTTCGGGCCGGCCGTTCTTCGTGATGGAACTGGTGGACGGCGAAAAGATCACGGATTTCTGCGATGCCAACCGGCTTGGAATCCGGGAGCGGTTGGAAATTTTCGTGCAAGTCTGCCAGGCGATCCACCACGCCCATCAGAAGGGAGTGATTCATCGCGACCTCAAGCCGTCCAATATTTTGGTTCGCATGCAGGATACCGTGCCCGTGCCTAAGGTGATCGATTTCGGCATCGCCAAGGCGAACCGGGGTGAAGACTGCGATGCTTTTCAAACGTCGGCCGAACAATTTCTCGGCACTCCCGCTTACATGAGTCCGGAGGTCGCGGCGGGAAGCAAGGATGTCGACACGCGCTGTGACATCCATGGCCTGGGCATCGTTTTGTTCGAGTTGTTGACCGGCAGGCCCCCACTGGATCCGGAAGGTGTGCGAGATCTGCCTGTGGACGTGATCCGTAAAATGATTCGCGAAGAGGATCCGCCCGCGCCTTCCACATTACTGGCGGGACTTACTGCGGACGAACTCGGAGAAGCCGCCGCACGCAGGAATACCGAGGGTCAAAAGCTGATACAGCGGGTCAAGGGAGATCTCGACTGGATCGTCGTGAAGGCGATCGCGCGGGAGCGAGACCAACGCTACGAATCCGCCTACGGTTTGGCGCTCGATGTGAACCGGCATTTGAACGACGAGGCCGTGAGTGCCGGTCCGCCCGATCCATTTTATCGGCTCGCCAAGCTCGTCCGGAGAAACAAGATGCCCGTCCTTTCCGGCGCGGCGGTGTTTCTCGCGCTGACCGCGGGTTTCGGCACCTCCACCGTGCTGTTCTTTCGGGAAAAAGAAGCCCGCGGCGAACAGCAACGGCAGAGAACGAAGGCGGAGATCGCGAGAAACAACGAGGTCAGTTTGAGACGCCACGCCGAGTATCGGGAAAAGATTTCACATGCCGCCGTACAGGTCAGTCACGGGAACCTCGAGGCGGCGGACCGCTTGTTGAAGAGCGTGCCTTTCGGCGAAGCGCCTCCTTCGCTGGAAGCCGCGCAAGCTTACTTGAAAGTCGGCGAATGGCACGTTCTGGCGGAACGTTGGCCGGACGCGACCGACTGTTTCGCGAATCTCGCTCTCGTACTTCCCACGATCGATCCGACCGATTCGTTCGACATCTCCGTGGTGATGATTCGCGCCGCGGCACTTCTTTGCCAAGCGGGTGATCTCGAACGCTACGAAATGATCCGGCGACTGGCCATCCAGCGGTTCTCAAACACTTCCAGCGCGGTCGTGGCGGAACAGGTATTCAAAACCACGCTCATTCTACCGCCCGATGCAGAGACCCTCGCGGCATTGCGCCCTTTGGCGGAGTTCCTCGAAAGATCCCTCATCCACGGGCACCCCGAGGTTCAGAAGAACGATTTCCGAACGTCGTGGTGCGGCTTCGCGCTCGGCTTGATGAGATATCGGGAGGGAAACCTGGACGCCGCATCGCATTGGGCGGACCGTGCCTTGTCTTTGGCAGGTGAGCACGTGGCACGGCAAACCATGATCCGTTGTCTGAGAGGAATGATCGCTTACCGCCGAGGAGACATCCCGGCGGCACGTGCTTTGGTGGCTGAAGCGCACAAACCGATCGACGCGTATTTTTCGAAACCCATCGAACTGGGTGACGCACGCTCCAGTTGGTCCGACTGGGTGATCGCCCGGCTCCTATATCGCGAGGCCCGCGCGCTCGTTGGGGAGTAGCGCTCTACTCCTGCGTGACGATGAGGCGGGCGAAAAGTTTCGGATCGTGGGTTTCGGGCGGAATGGCGAGATATTCGGTCGCCGTGCCCAGATCGCGCCATGGATGGATATCGATTCCGGAAACCGGCACCCAGCTACCGTTGCTCAAGTCGGCGCTGGTTTCCACCTGCCAGCTCACCCGCTCCACGGATTTGCCGACGCGGAAATGAAAGCCCAACCGGTCGTCTGAAATAGGCAACAGGCCGAGAGGCTCCGAGGCAACCCCCACGGAATTGGCCGAGAAATAGTCCACGAGATCCGACACTCCATTGCCATCGGCGTCGCCGCTGGCCGCACCGCCGGAATGACCCCGAGCGGCGATCCAAGTTTCGAAATTCTGGGTCGAAGGAATTGCCGCGGAAAGACCGAGCTCGGCGGAACCCAGCGAGCGGGAGTGGATACGAAACTCGTCGATGATCCCGTTGACGCCGCGCAATCCATCCGAGGCGCGGTTACCGATCACCGCATCGCCCGCGCTGCCATACGTTCCAGCGGAAACGGCGGTGGAAGCAATGGCGAGAGGTACGCCGTTCAAATAAATGGATGGCGCGGTCGCAGCGGAGTCATAGGCGATGGCGACATGGAACCAGGTATTGAACGCGGGCAACACATTGGCGGTGCTGCGCCAGTCGGAACGTCCCTTTACGTTCACGCCAATGCTACCATTACTCGCGCCGCCGCTGTAATCGAAGAAGACCTGCACGTTTTCATTCGCCATGGAGATCAGCCGGGGAAAGGCGCTGGGGCCGGCGTTGGCGAGTTTCACCCACGCTTCGACGGTGAAACCGCTCATACTTGGAAGCGCGACGGTGGCCCGTGAGGTGCTGGTGCCGTTGAACTGCAGGCCTTGCGAACGCCGGGCCGATACCAATGTCGCGTTGTTGCCCACGGTGGCGTGCCGGTTCTTCCCGGAAACATCGGGCGACGATCCTGCCGCGAGGCTGTCGAACGGCAGGTCCAGCTCGATCCGAGGTTGATAGACGATGGGAAATGTCCGCGGTCCCGACAGAGGCTTGCCCGTCGCCCCGGTCAACGGAGCGATCTCAAGCGTGTAGCTGACATCGGCTTCCAGGGGTTGGACGTCGAGCAGAACGGAATTTCCGGTGCCCGCTGTAACACCGTGTACGAGGATACCGGGGATGGCATAATTCGCCGTGTCAAGTGCGGCTGCGGACATCGGTCGGCTGAAAACCACCTGGAGGCGGTAAGGGCTCGCGACCTGGACGCTGGAAACTTCAGGTTCGACATCGGCGAAACTCATCCAGAACGAGCCGCTGTAGCTGCCTTGGCCAACGTTTGTCGCGGACATCGGGCCGAGGTTGTCGGTGGTATCGAACTTGTTGCCGATCGCTGAAATCCCGTGAAGGAGGGAAAGATTTCCCGCAGGCATCGTGAACAGCGTATTCATCGGACCGACACCATTGGCAGGCGTAAGGACGCGGAAAAACAGCTCGGAAGTCTCCGGGACGATCTGAATACGTGCCTCGGTGGTCTTGAGCGCAGCCCACCGAAGGTCGCGATGATAGCCGCGGAAAATGGGATCGAAGGTGTAACTTTGCCCCGGCACCGGGTTGTTCGCGGTCTTTTCCCAGACGTTCGGCATCGCACCGGCGAGGCGGTTTTTCCACACCGGCTGCGGGCCGCCGCCGAACCAACGCATACTTGTGACGAGATTCTCGGGATAATCGAAGGTCACGCCGATGTTCGATTGGTTGCCGGTGATGTTCAACGTGTAGTCGATGCGCATCCAACCATCGCTTCTCATTCGATAGGTCACACTGTTCAAGTTTCCGCTGAAGGTGGCGGTGACGATCTGATCGTTCCCCGATTCGCTTCGTGTGATGCCGGTGAGCGTGCTCGTGCCGCTGACAATGCGTGGGCCGTTCGTGAGCGCGACCGCTTGTCCGTGAGCGATCACCGCGGTGATGCGCCCGGTGGCCTTGCCAAGGGTTACATGAACCGGCCCGCCGGTGAGAGTGATGCTGTTGGCGTCCTCGGTTGCGGTGGCAGCGGTTCCCGGAGCGACGGGAACATTGGCCGCGGCGATCTCGGCCTGCGTGCGCGTCGGCCATGTCCACTGCCGGAGTTCCTGGCCCTCACGGTTGATGAGGGTGAGACGCAAGGCGTCGTGGTTGTGCCAATTCCCAGGCAGTGGGATTTGCAAGATTCCCGTGGCTTGCGGTGCAAGAGAGGGTGCTGCGAATTCGCCTGACGCAAGCACTTGGAGTCCGGTTTGCCCGTGGTCCTGCAGCTTCGGGAAATTCCCCAGCTCCCAACGCACCAGGCACTGGTTGAGGTTGGTGAAATAGTAATCGTTGAGCACTTGGACCGCGCCATCCCACTGTGCCGTGATCGCCGGAGCGGTCAAAACCACCGGCGACCAGATTTCGCGCACGGCGTTGTAGCTGGGTTTCTTCTCGTTATAGGGACCCACGATGCCATCGGCGGCGTGATTGCCGTCGTTGTCGATGCGCCCGTTCTGATCGGTGCGGCGCACGCCTTCATCGGCGAAGACCCATAGAAACCCGCCCACGCCACGAGGCGAGTTTCGCATCGCGTTCCAATAATCCTGAAGCCCGGCGCCATGCCCGCCATCGTAGAGTCCATGGAGAAACTCGGTCGGCATGTAGAGATTGGGACCGTTCAGCTTGTTGAGCAGCGTCGGGTAATTCGGATAATGGGTGGTATCGAGTCCCCCTTGAGCGATGTTTCCGCCAAAGTTCGTGCTGGGATGAATCACCGTGCGGACTTGCGGATCATAAAGCGCGAAGTCGCCATCAACGGCCGTGTTCCAACCGCCTTCGTTGCCGTTCGCCCAAAGGATGATGCTGGGATGGTTGACGTCGCGCTCGACCATCTCGCGCACCAGCCGCTGTGCGGTCGGCGTATCGTAGGACGGACTTTGCCAGCCCGTCAGCTCATCGAGCACCAACAGGCCCTGCTCGTCGCACACCTCCAGCATGTGTTGATCAGGCGGATAATGCGACATGCGAACCGCATTCATGTTCAACTTCTTGATCAGTCCGACCGCTTCCTCGCTGAGCGTGCGGCTGGAGGTTCGGCCGTAGTCGGGATGAAAGACGTGGCGGTTGACGCCTTTGACCCGGATTCTGACGCCGTTCAGATAAAGCCCGTCGCCGGGGCGCACTTCCACCGTGCGGAAACCAAAGCGCTCGCGCAGCCGGTGGAGAGTTTCCCCGCCGCGCCGCAACTCCGTCACCAAGTGGTAAAGAACCGGAGCTTCCATGGTCCACGGCGTGACGCCCGGGATCTGCGTCATCAACGTTCGCGACGTTTCTCCAGCCAAAATCGGCGAGGAAAAGGGATCGCCCACCGGTTGTCCTTGGGCGTTTTCCACCCAAGCCTGAACCGTGAGCGGCTCGGCGATGCCATTGACATGAGCGACCACCTTAAGAGCGCCGTCGGCCTGTGCGGCGATGGCCACGCGTTGCAGCGATTGCCCCGGCCTGGCCTCGAGCCGGACCGGACGAAAAATACCCCCGAAAACCCAATAATCGGCCGCGCGTTCCGCTTCGTTGATGCTGGAGTTGGTGCTGCGTTTTGAAACCGTCACCTCCAGCAGGTTGGTCTGCCCATAGTTGAGGAGGCCGCTTACGTTGAAACGAAACTGATAAAACGCCCCTTGATGGATCGGCCCTGCGGAGACGCCATTCACCTTCACCTCGGTGTCCGTCATCGAGCCTTCAAACACGAGCTGGATGTTTCGCCCCGCCCACTCCGCCGGGACCTGGAAACTGTGACGATAGAGACCCTGCTCCGAAGCGGGATTGGCATCGTGGCCGTAATTATAGGTGCCGAAACCCTTGAGTTCCCAGCACGAGGGCACGGGGATCGTCGTCCAGACGCCGGAGTTGCGTCCGCCGGTGCAAAAGAACTCCCAGGGGACTGTGTTGTCGGAGCCCGTGCCGGACAGATAAAGCTCCTCGGTCTCGCTCGCCTCGGTGTGGAGAGGAACCAGGAAAATAAGCGCGAGGATGGTGAAGATGATCCGGGAAAAACAAGGCATGGGAGGTGAGGCTTGAAGGATTGGGCTTCAGAGGATGGAGCGCTCCCCCTTACGGACGAAGCGCTTCAAATGATAAACCGATTCTCACGCCAAAACCCGACATCGGGCGGATTTTTCCGATCTCTCCCGCCATCTCGCCGCAATCCGCGGATTGCGATGCGGGCGCTCAATCTGCACTCTGAAACCATGAAGCGAATAACGCTCTGGCTGGCAATGGCGGTGGTGGTCACTCTGCCCTCGTGCGGGCTGTTCCGCCGGACCAAACCGGAAGATCCGAAGAAGACGGAGGAAAAGAAACCGGAGACGCGGCTCGTCGGGCGAATCGCTTCGGTTTCGGCGGACAAAACCTTCGTCCTCATCCAAAGCTACGGCGCGTGGGAGGTCGAAGCGGGCGGCATTCTCACCACCCGCGGGCCGGACGAGCGCTTGGCGAACCTCCGATGCACGGGCGAAAAGCTCGGCCAATTCGTCGCCGCCGACATCCAAGCCGGTGATCCCCGGACCGGGGACGCGGTGTTTCACGCCCCCAAGCCACCCGCTCAACCGGACCCTTCGCCCACTGCCGCGCCAACCACTCCGTCCCCGGCGGAGCCCAAGCGGCCAAACCCGTAAATTTCAAAAACTTAGGCCTGAAATTAGTCAATTATCCTTAAAATTTTGTGTTTTGCAGTTGATTGCATTTCACAACCGATGTTACCGTTCAGTGCTCAAAGGCAGTGTTCCCGATTGTCCCCACAGAAATGAACACGAAAACCAGCCATGAAATTGAACACCTCGTCAGGCGCATCGGTACAGGCCGACGCCGATCGGCTTGCTGACTTCGTCCTGTTCACGCAACGAAGCTGCATCCTCAACCTATCCACCGAACTCAACAAAGGAAACGTCTCATTCCCCCAGTTTTTCCTGCTGACCTACCTTTCCAGCGAAGAATATCTGACCATGTCGGATATCGCGAAAAAGATGGGCCACTCGACCGCTGCGGCCACCGGCCTCGTCGATCGCTTGGAAAAATTGTCCTACGTGGAGCGAATCCATGCGGCGGAAGACCGTCGCAAGATTATGGTTCGGATCACTCAGAAGGGCACGGAACTCGTGTCCCGCATGCGGAAGGAAATCGCCAGCGATCTGGCGAACATCCTCTCCGACATGGATGAAGACCAAGCGGAAGCGGTGGAATACACCAAGCGCGCCATCAAAAGCCGCGCAATGCGCTGATTCCGTCTTTCATTAGGAACCGCTTGGCGGATCCATTTCGCCTTCGTTACGGTTCGCCCGTGACGGAGGCGCTATCGTTTTTGGACCCCATTTCCCGCATTCCCGGAGTCCGGGCCGCTTGGATTGGCCGACTGCCGGATGTGGAAGTCGCGGTCGATCGCGAGGAAGCGATGAGTCGGCTGCGTCCCGCCCATGCAACCGCGGTGGCGGAATTCGCGGGCGAAAAGGCGTCGTGGTGGCGCGCGGAGCAGGTCCACGGCAACGCCGTGGCAGTCGTGCCCGGCCCTGAAACCGCCTTGGCCGCCGACGGTTTGCCCGTCGTCCCAGGTGTGGACGGACTGGTCACGAACCAACCGGGCGTGGTGCTCGCCATTTACGTCGCCGACTGCGGCGCGATCTGGCTCGCCGACCGCAAAACCGGCGCGATCGGGCTATTGCATTCGGGAAAGAAAGGCACCGAAGGCGATATTTTCGGCGTCGCGCTGGCGACCATGGCACGGGAATTCGGCACCCAGCGGGAGGACGTGACCGCCGTGCTCGGTCCCTGCATTCGCCCGCCGCACTACGAAATCGACTTCGCCGCGGAAATCGGCCGGCAAGCCGCGCGAGCAGGCATCACCGATTTCACCGACTGTGGCGAAAACACCGCCGCCGACCTTTCCCGCCACTACAGCTATCGCATGGAGCTGGGCAAAACCGGGCGCATGATGGCGCTCCTCGTCCGCGATTCTCCCGTATGAGCGACTCCCTCCACGTTTCCGCCCCGGCCAAACTGAACCTCTCGCTGCGCGTGCTGGGTCGCCGCGACGATGGCTTCCACGCGCTGGACACGCTGATGGTGCGGCTGCCCGGTTTGGCCGATCGCCTGGAGTTTTCGTCCGGCGAGCCCTTCGCCTTTTCCTGCTCCGACCCTTCGGTCCCGGCCGACGAGTCGAATCTCGTGGTCAAAGCCGTGCGAGCTTGGGAAACCGCCGCCGGCAAATCCTGCGACTGCCGGATCTTTTTGGAAAAACGCATTCCGCATGGCGCGGGTCTTGGCGGCGGCAGCAGCGACGCGGCTACCACCTTGCAGGCGCTCAACGATTTGCACGGCCAGCCCTTGGATCAGGCCAAGCTGATCGAACTCGCCGCCAGCCTCGGCTCGGACATTCCCTTTTTCCTGATGCCGGGAGCCGTCCGCTGCACCGGCCGGGGCGAAATCCTGGAACCGGTCGCCTCCCCGCCCGCGCTACCGGTCGTTTTGTTGAAGCCCTCTTTCGGCGTCGCGACCCCCGACGCCTACAAGCGCTGGAAGGACGCCCTGCCTTTATCCGGCATCGACTACGACCCGCAGCCGTTCGCCTGGGGCGAACTGGTGAACGATTTGGAAAAACCGGTCTTCATGAAGCACCTCTTCCTGGCCGAGGTGAAACAATGGCTGCTTGATCGGCCGGAAACCACCGGCGCGCTCATGAGCGGATCGGGTTCGACGATGTTCGCCGTGCTGCGGGATCTCGCGGAAGCCGACGCGCTGATCGCCGACGCGCTGATCGCCGACGCCCGCGCCGAACTCGACCCGACGCTATGGGCTTGGACCGGCTTCACGGACGCGGAACCGGCGCTCCCCGGGGTTTGACAAGCGCCCCCCGGCGGTCCTAGTTTCCCGCCCCCGGCGTGAAGCCCGGCCCCGCCATCATGAACATTGTCGTCGAAAAGCAGCCCAAGTGCGTCGCCACCCTCCGCGTTGAAATTCCCGCCGAGAAGGTCTCCGGCGAACGCGAACGCATCGTCGCGGGCTACGCCAGCCAGGCCAAGATCCCCGGTTTCCGCCCGGGCAAGGCCCCGCGCAAAGTCATCGAAAAGCGCTACGAAAAGGAAATCGGCGAAGAACTGCGCGACCGCCTGATGCAGGAAGGTTGCGACGAAGCCCTGCGCAAAGAATCTCTCAAGGTCCTCGATTTCGGCGTGCCGGAATCCAGCGAGTTCCAAGCCGACGGCAGCTTCTCCTTCCAGACCAAGATCCTGCTCGCCCCGGAATTCCAGCTTCCTGAATACAAGGGCCTCACCGTGAAGGTTCCGTCCGCCTCCGTGCCGGACGCGGAAATCGACAAGCAGCTCGAAGGTCTCCGCGAGCGTTTCGCCGATTTCAACACCGTCGAAGGCCGCGCCGTGCAGAACGGTGACTTCGCCGTGATCGATTTCACCTCCTCCGTCGAAGGCAAGCCGCTGGAAGAATTCCTCGGCAAGCCAGCCGGTTACCTCGGCGGTCGCGAAGGCTTCTGGGTCCGCATCGACGAAGAATCCTTCCTGCCCGGTTTCGCCGGTCAGCTCGTCGGTCTCAGCGCCAGCGAAACCAGAGACGTGACCGTCACCATCCCGGAAGATTTCCCGCTTTCCGACCTGCGCGGCAAGGAAGTGACCTTCGCCGTGACGCTGAAGGAGATCAAGGAAGCCGTCCTTCCCGAGCTCGACAACGAATTCGCGGCCAAGCTCGCCCCGGGCAAGACGCTCGACGAAATCAAGGATCTCATCCGCGGCAACATGGAAGCCGAGCGCCAGCGCAACATCGACGACCAGAAAGTCCAGCAGATCATCGAACACTTCAATTCGAACGTCGAATTCGAGATCCCGGACGGCATCCTCGCCGCCGAAACCCAGAACCAAGCCGCCGCGATCGCGCAGCAGAGTTTCCGTGCCGGCGAGAGCCAGGAAGACGTCGCTGCCAAGCACGAGGAGATCGTCGCCACCGCCGGTGAACAGGCGAAGTCGAACATCAAGACGAACTTCATCCTTCAGGAAATCGCCCACGCCGAAAAGCTCGTCGTGACCGACCAGGAGCTCGTGCAGCACCTCATGGCGCTGGCCCAGGCCCGCAAGGTGCAGCCGAAGAAGTTCATCAAGGATATCCAGCGTTCCGGTCGCCTCTCCGGCATCCGCAATTCGATGCTTGTCGGCAAGGCCATTGACTTCGTGGTGGAGCACGCCAACGTGGAAGAAACCAACGAAGAGCCCGCCAATGAGTGATTTCTTTCCGACCGCCGCCCGTCATATGACACCCCATAACAGCTACTACGTCCCCGTGGTCGTGGAGCAGGACGGGCGTGGCGAACGGTCGTTCGACATTTATTCCCGCCTTCTCAAGGATCGCATCATCTTCATCGGCACCGGGATCGACGACTTCGTCGCCAACTCGGTGATCGCCCAGATGTTGTTCCTTCAAATGCAGGACCCGAAGAAGGACATCCACATCTACATCAACTCGCCCGGCGGTTCCGTCACCGCCGGCCTGGCGATGTATGACACGATGCAATTCCTCACCTGCGACGTGAACACCTACTGCATCGGCATCGCCGCTTCCATGGGCTCCGTGCTTCTTACGGCCGGAACCAAGGGCAAGCGTTACTGCCTGCCGAACTCGCACGTGATGATCCACCAGGTCTCCGGCGGCGCGCAGGGCACGGCTTCCGACGTCGAACGCACCATCGGGTTCATGTTCAACCTGAAGAAGCGTCTCAACGGCATCCTCGCCAAGCACACCGGCAAAACCGTCGAACAGATCGAACGCGATTCCGACCGCGACAACTACATGACCGCCGAAGAATCCGTCGCCTACGGTTTGGTCGACAAGGTGCTCGAAAGCCGCAAGCAACTTCCCGACGCGGTGCTTTCCGCGATCGAGCAGAAGAGCGAAGGCTGATTCCATCTCCAAAAAAGCGCCGGCCGGAAACGGTCGGCGCTTTTTTACGCCGTGCTTTCAAGCTCGCTTGGCCGGTCGGCAACCGAGGGGCCAGGAGCCAGGGATTAGGGGCCAGAGAAAGAATTCCTCGCTGACTGGACCGCAGACTTCAGTCCGCCTCTTCCCGCTTCGAAGCGCTGCCGCCCAAACCGTTACCCCTGTCCTGTCCGCATCTTCTTCTCTTCACTGGCCCCCGGCCCCTCAAAAGCCGCCTGGCCAAGCGATGTCCCTCATGTCTTCCTCCCCCCGCCACCTCCCCGCACTCGACGGCCTCCGCGGCCTGGCGGTCGTGCTGGTGATGCTGAGCCACTTCCTCACGGCGGGACACGTCCTCGACCCGGCTCACCCGTTCGCCCGGCTGCTGCTGGGCGGCTTTGTCGGGGTCGACCTCTTCTTCGTGCTCTCCGGTTTCTTGATCACGGGAATCTTGCTCGATGCTCCCGCAGAAAATCATGGCCGGTTTTTCGTCACTTTTTACGGCCGTCGCGCGCTGCGGATTCTCCCGCTGTATTACGCCGCCCTGGCCATCGCGTTTCTCTGCCGGCCGATGCCCGGAAACGATTCGCCCGCGTGGTATTGGCTGCTCTCCTCGAACCTCGGTGCGACCCTGAAAAGCCGCTGGCTGGAATCGCCCGATGGCTTCTCGCTCGCCCATTTCTGGTCGCTGGCGGTCGAGGAACAATTCTACCTCGTCTGGCCGTTTCTCGTCCGCTTTTTGAAACGCCCCGTGCTGGGAAAAGTCTGTCTCGCCTTGTTGATTGTCGGTCCGGTCGCCCATTTCATCCTGCATTTCGCGGGCAATCCGGTCGGAGCCTATCTCTTCACACCGGTCCGGCTGCACACACTGGCCGCCGGCGCGTGGCTGGCGATCGCCCTCCGCCGCCCGGCGCTTTGGGAAACTCTCGCCCGTTTCGCCCCGTTGGCAGCCGTAGTGGCGGGCGCGATCACGGTCGCCGGGTTGTTATTTCCCGAAAATCTCTCCCTGGTTCCGTTCGGACCGTTTTTATGGGGAGCGGTGCTGATCCTCGCTCTTTCGCCCGGCTCCCGCTGGGCGGCCGCGCTCGAACGCCCGCTGCCACGGCTTTTCGGCAAATTCAGCTACGGCCTCTATATCTGGCATTACTTCGCCAACCCGTGGTTGAAAGGTCCGGTTTACGAAGGAATCGCCCGTTTCACCGGTCACGGCGGCGCACTCTCGCTCGCGGTCTTCGTGGTTGTCGCCTTCGCATTCTCCTTCGCCGCGTCGCTAACCAGTTGGTGGCTCCTGGAAAAGCCCTGTTTGGCCCTCAAGCGATACTTCCGTTATGGCGCGGCTCCGTCCCGACCGGCCCTAACCAATAATTTTAGTCGTTTCTCCCGCGACAACCTGAGTTAAACTTTCGTCACTCCTGCGGGGACCGCCCCGCCCCTCTCTTTTTCCACTTTCCATGGCCCGCGCTTCCAATCTCACGATGTGTTCGTTCTGTGGCAAAAGCCACTCGGAGGTCAAAAAGCTGATCGCCGGTCCGGGAGTTTATATTTGCAACGAATGCATCGAGGTCTGCTCGAACATTCTCGAAAAGGAACTCGCCGGGGCTCCGTCCAAAGGCCGCGCCGGAGCCGACAAAACCGGTTTCCGCATCCCTTCGCCCGTCGAAATCCGCAACCGCCTCGACGAACACGTCATCGGCCAGGAACACGCGAAAAAGGTGCTCTCGGTCGCCGTTTACAACCACTACCAGCGCCTCCGCCAGGACGTCGCGAAGATCGGCGACGAGTTCAAGGACGTCGATATCGAGAAATCGAACATCCTTCTGCTCGGCCCGACCGGTTCCGGCAAAACCCTTCTCGCTCGCACCCTCGCCAAGGTGCTCGACGTGCCGTTCTGCATCGTCGACGCCACCACTTTGACCGAAGCCGGTTACGTGGGCGAAGACGTGGAAAACATCATCCTTCGTCTGCTTCAAGCGTCCGACTTCGATGTGGCTCGCGCCGAACGCGGAATCATCTACGTCGACGAAATCGACAAGATCGGGCGTAAAACCGAAAACGTCTCGATCACTCGCGACGTCTCGGGCGAAGGCGTCCAGCAAGCGCTGCTCAAAATTCTCGAAGGCACCGTCTGCAACGTCCCGCCGCAAGGCGGTCGCAAGCACCCGCAGCAGGAATACATCCAGGTCAACACCGAGAAGATCCTCTTCATTTGCGGTGGCGCGTTCGTCGGCCTCGAAGATCTCATCCGCCGTCGCCTCGGCCGCAACACGCTCGGTTTCCACACCGGCGAACAAAGCGTCAATCTCGACGATCCATCGTTCAACGTGCTCGAAAGCGTGCAACCGGAAGACCTGCTCCACTTCGGCATGATCCCGGAATTCATCGGTCGTCTACCGGTCATTTCCTCGCTGCGCAAGCTGACCGAAAACGAGCTGATCTCCATCCTCACCGAACCGAAAAACGCGCTGGTGAAGCAGTATGGCAAGCAGCTCGCGATGAATGGCGTGAAGCTGCGCGTGACACGCGACGCCCTCCGCGCGCTGGCCGAAGAAGCCGTCCGTCGCGGCACCGGCGCCCGCGCGCTGCGTTCCATTTTCGAACGCCTGATGCTCGACGTGATGTTCGATGTTCCTTCGCGCGGCGACATCGAAGCGGTCACGATCAACCGCCCGGTCGTCCAAGGCGATCGCCCGCCACTCATCCGCCGGCGCCGCCTCGACCAGGACGCCGCGTAACCGTGGCGGCGGATTCCATCCGCCCAGCCTCTTCAAAATCTAAAATCCGTTCAGGCACCGCGAATCCGACGAATCCCGCGAATCTTCAAAAAGAGATTCGTTTGATTCGCCCGATTCGCGGTGCCTCTTTCTTTTCCGGGGAAATCCCGCCAAACTGCGCGATTGACCTTCTCCCCCCGGCCAAGGACGTTGCCGCGGCTCATGCTTTCCATCCAGTCCCTCCGCGTCGAATACGGCGCCCGAGTTTTGTTCGACAACCTCGCGTTCACGGTTCAGCCGAGGGAACGCGTCGCCTTCGCCGGCCACAACGGCGCGGGCAAGTCGACGCTGATGAAATGCGTCGCGGGCATCATCCAGCCGACGAGCGGCAAGATCCACGCCCCAAAAGGCACCCGGATCGGCTACCTGCCGCAGGAAGGCATCCACGTGAAAGGCCGGAGCTTGTGGAAGGAAACCGAATCGGCTTTCGGCGAAACGATCGCCCTGCGCGAGAAGATCGACCGGCTTTCCGATGAATTGGAAAAGCTCGATCCGCGTTCTTCGCCTTACGGCGAATTGCTCGAAGAGATTGGCGAACTCGAACTCCAGCTCGACGCGGTCGATCCGGATCGCATGAAGCCGCGGATCGAAAGCGTGCTCCAAGGCCTCGGTTTCAGCAAAAAAGACTTCACCCGCGATTGCGGCGAGTTTTCTGGCGGTTGGCAGATGCGCATCGCCATGGCGAAGCTCTTCCTCCAGGAACCGGACGTCCTACTGCTCGACGAGCCGACCAACCACCTCGACATCGGCACACAGCGCTGGGTGGAAAACTACCTGCGCAATTATCCCGGCGCGATTCTCCTGATCTCCCACGACCGCGGCCTGCTCGACGGGCTTTGCACGCGCACCATCGCTTTCCACCACGGCCGGGCCGAGGAATACGCGGGCAATTTCTCCTACTACGAAAAGGAGTCGGTGCTACGGAAAGAGATCCAGCTCAAGCAATACACCGCGCAGCAGCGGGAAATCGCCGATATCCAGCGCTTCATTGATCGCTTCCGCGCGTCTGCCAACAAGGCGACGCTGGTGCAATCGCGAGTCAAAATGCTCGATAAAATCGAACGTATCCCCGCTCCCGTTCAGGACGACGCGGTGATGAACTTCCGGTTCCCGCCGCCGCCCGCGTCGGGCAATTCGGTGGCGAAACTCGAAGGCGTGTCGAAAGCCTACGGCAGCCTGCGGATTTTCGAGGGCTTCGATTTCGAAACCACCCGCGGTGAAAAGATCGCGATCGTCGGACCGAACGGAGCGGGCAAATCGACCTTCTGTCGCATGATCACCGGCCAGGAAGCGCCCGACTCGGGAACGCACAGCTTCGGCCATAAAGTCGCGACCTCGTTCTTCTCGCAGAACCACGCCGACGAACTCGATCCGACCAAAACGATCCTTCAGTCGGTCGAGGAAGTCGCCTCGCGCGACGCCATCCCGCAGGCCCGCAACATCCTGGGCTGCTTCCTTTTCCGCGGCGACGACGTGTTCAAAAAGGTCGGCGTGCTCTCCGGCGGTGAGCGGTCGCGCGTCGCCCTCGTCCGCATGCTGCTGCAACCGGCGAATTTCCTCATCCTCGACGAGCCGACGAACCACCTCGACATGCAATCGCAGGACGTGCTCCAACGCGCGCTGATCGATTACCCCGGCACCGTGATGATCGTGTCGCACAACCGCTCGTTCCTCGATCCGCTGGTGACGAAGACGCTTGAGTTCCGCCCCGGCGAATCGCCCCGGGTGTTCAACGGCAACATCGGCTACTACCTCGACAAGATCGCGGCGGAAGAAAGCGCGGCAAAAGCGGCTCCGGCCCAACTTTCCAAACGCCCGGCCGAAGCGCCGAAACAAAAGCAGGCGATTGTCACCGCTCCCGTCTCGAACGCGAACCGCAAGGACCAGCGCCGCGTGGAAGCCGAGCAACGGCAGAAGCGGGCCCAGGTGCTCAAACCGCTCGAAAACGAGTTGGCCGCCTTGGAAACGAAAATCGCCGAGCTGGAAGGCGCGCAAGCGACCCTGACGGATCACCTTTCCGACTCCACCATCGCCGCCGACCCGGACAAATTCCGCCAAGCCACGCAAGCAGTGGCCAAGGTGACTCAGTCGCTGGAGGTCGCCTATTCGCGATGGTCCGAGCTGTCCGACCAGATCGAGACGCTCCAAGCGCAATTGGGGTAATGGGGAGCGCGGCGATTCATCTCATTCTTGAATCGCGCCACTCAACGTCACCTTCGCCGACGCAAGCAGTCCCTTCTCCCCCTCGACCTCCCCGGCGATCTGGATCAATCCCCCTAACCGCCCCTCGACCGTCGCGCGGATCCGTAACGCTTCGCCCGGCACAGCCGCGCCAAGAATTTTCGCCGCGCGAATCGCCGTAAGCCGCAAATCGCCCAACGGCCGAAGCTCCGGATCGCTCTGCGCCACCACGCCGCCGAGTTGGGCGATCGCTTCCACGAGAATCACCCCGGGCATCATCGGTGCGCCGGGAAAGTGTCCGGCAAGAAACGCCTCGTCTCCCCGCACGCGGTATTCGCCCACACCGCTTTTCCCCGGATCGAGCGCGGTCAACCGGTCGACGAAACGAAACTCCGGTCCGTGCGGCAACGATGCGAGGGCGGCGGCGAAATCATCGGTCACACGCGATCCACTGAACGCCCGATCGCGAACTGGCAAGCCGGGCCGGAAAAAATCCCATCGCCCGCGACGGAGGCTTCGGGCAAGGTCCGCCGCGTTTCCCGACCGTGCCCTCCGCCGAACCCACCGCCCTTTCCTCTTTGCCTGCGGAAACTTCCGCTTGGCGCGGAGGGCTGCGCGCCGTCTGGGATTACTTCGCGATGGCCACGGGCCTGCTCTACTGGGCGGTGTTCGGCCTGCTTTTCACGCTCCTTGGCGGTCCCTTGCATATCCTGTTGCCAAAACGGACGGGCGAAGCCTTCGGCCGCGAACTTCTCCATCGGGCGTTCCGGGTGTTCGTCCGGTTGTTGAAAGTGCTACGACTCGTCGACGCCGACCTCCGTTCGCTCGATCACCTTAAATCTCTCGATCACCCGTTCATCCTCGCGCCGAATCACTTATCGCTGTGGGACGCTGTTTTCCTCATCGCCCGGCTGCCGCGCGCGGTGTGTGTGATGAAGGAGTCGATCCTGCTCAATCCCTTCCTCGGCGGTGGCGCGCGACTCGCGGGATATATCCCGAATGGCGCGACCGGCCGGATGATTCGAGATGGCGCCGACGCCCTCCACGCGGGCGGGCGTTTGCTCCTCTTCCCCGAAGCCACCCGCACCCACCCCGACGTCCGCTGGATCAACCCGCTGAAAGGCGGCTGCGCGCTGGTCGCCCTCCGCGCCAACGTGCCCGTGATCCCCGTGTTCATCCGCAGCAACAGCCGCTTCGCCGAAAAAGGCTGGCCGTTGTGGAAACGCCCCCGGTTTCCGATCGCGATGGAGTTCGAACTGGGCGAACTACTTCATCCCGAGCCGGGCGAAACCTCACAGTCCTTCACCGCGCGGTTGCAAGCGGTCTACGAACGTGAACTTTCCAAACCGCACCCGCTGCGACGCGAGGCGGGCGTTTGACTTGCCCCGTCCCACCCCGGCCGCTAGACCGGTGGGGCATGGCTGGCACCCGACCGCTGATCCTGATCCCGAGCTACAACACGGGATCGATCCTGCGTGAAACGATCTCGGAAGCCGTCGGTCACGGCGCACCGGTGTGGGTGGTGATCGACGGCTCGACCGACGGTTCGCCCGAAACGATCCGCTCATTCCAGCAAAGCCATCCCGAGCGATTCCGGTTGATCGAACTCGATCGCAACCACGGCAAAGGCGGCGCGGTGCTTCACGGCCTGCGCGCGGCGTTGACCGAAGGTTTCACTCACGTCCTCACCATGGATGCCGACGGCCAGCATCCGGCGTCCCACATCGACCGCTTCCTCGATCTTTCCGCACGCCATCCGTCCGCCGCGGTGTTCGGTCGCCCGGTCTTCGACGCCTCCGCGCCCGCCATCCGGGTGAACGGCCGGAAAATTTCCAACTTCTGGGCGAACCTTGAAACCCTCGGCTGGGGAATCGATGACTCGCTCTTCGGCATGCGGCTCTACCCCGCGGCGGAGTTGCTCCACGTCTTCGAGAGCACGACGTTCGCCCGTCGCTTCGATTTCGATCCCGAATGCGCCGTCCGTCTCGCCTGGCTCGGCGTGCCGATCCTCAACCTGCCCACGCCCGTCCGCTATCTCTCGAAAGAAGAAGGCGGCGTCTCGCAATTCCGTTACTTGCGTGACAATGTCCTGCTGACCTGGATGCACAGCCGCTTGTTCATCGGGTTCCTTCTGCGTCTGCCTCTGCTCGCGTGGCGCGGCGAAAATCCGCTGCACCCGCACAACCCACCGACCGCTTGAGCGCCGTTTTACATGCCCGCCTCGCCGGACTTTATCCCGGTCAATGGGATCGCCGCTACGTCCCGGCGAAATTGAAGTCCGACCCGCTTTATGGGGCGGTTCACGAGGAGTTGCAGGGTTCGGACCTGCCCCTGCTCGATCTCGGCTGCGGACTCGGACTGCTCGCATTTTACCTGCGGGAAAAAGGGCTTCACTTCCCGATCCACGGTCTCGACTACGACTCCCGTAAAATCGACGGCGCACGCCTCGCATCGGACAAAGGCGGTTACGAAGCGGTCGCCTTCGACCACCACGACGCCCGCAAGGGATTGCCCGGCCACTCCGGCAACGTGACGATTCTCGACATCCTCCAGTTTTTCGACCCCGCCCAACAGGAAACGCTGCTGCAACTCGCGGCGGACCGCGTCGCCCCGGGCGGAAAATTGATCATCCGTTCCGGCCTACGCGACGAATCGTTGCGGTTCAAGATCACCGTCGCCGGAGATTGGTTGGCGAAGGCCACCTTGTGGATGAAAGCCGCGCCAACTCACTACCCGAGCACGGACGATTTCCAACGCATCCTCTCGCCTTATGGCCGCGTCCGGATCGAACCGCTCTGGGGCGGCACGCCGTTCAACAATCACCGGATTGTGTTGGAGCGGTAATTCATCACGGCAAATAATTCCACATTCCTTTCGGACTGCGGCGAGGCATCGCCGCTTTGCCGCTCGGGGCGAGAATCGCCCTGGGAAAGAGCCGCGATCCCGGCGATGACTCGCCTCCGCTCAAAGCGGCGATGCCTCGCCGCACTCCAAATCCTTCACCCCTTCCAAAACGCCCCGCAACACCTGCTCCGCCACGGGCGTGCTCTCATGCACCAACACGATGTCGCCCGGCTCGCAACGGCCCAACACGCGGCGAAGGATCTTCTTCACATCCCTTTCCACCGCGTCGTAACCCCGACGCCGCCACGCGACGACCTCCATGTCGAGTTCACCGGCGATGGGATGCGTGAATAGATTCCGGTGACCGACCGGCGCGCGAAACCAGCGCGGCTTCATGCCGGTGACCTCTTCAATCGCCCGGCTGCCGCCTTCGATTTCCCGTCGGGTGCGCTTCGGCCCGGCGCACCAGAACGTCGGGTGCGGATGGGCCAAGGTGTGGTTCCCCAACTCATGGCCACGGCGAACAATTTCCCGCACCAATTCGGGATACTTCCGAACTTTTTCACCAATCACGAAGAACACCGCCTGGGTCTGAAAGGCATCGAGCAAATCGAGCAACACCGGCGTGTCGTGAGGATCGGGGCCGTCGTCGATCGTGATCAAAATCCGGCCGTCGTCCGTTCGTGTTCTCACTGGCCCGAGTAATTGAGAGGACGGACACAAAATCGCCCAACAAATCCCCGTCGCAAGCAACCCGCCCGCTCCCAGCGCCCACGTCCATCCCGCCAAAAAGCCCAGCGCCACGACAACCGCGTGCAAGCCGATCAGCCACGCGATTCTCCAGACGATCCCTCTCCGCCCCGTCCATCGCATCGACCGATGCCAGCCGGCCACCCCGAACGCGGCCGCCTCGAGCAGGAAAATCCCCAGCCACGACCACGCCACGACCTCCACCACCCCGCCCGCGTCACGTCGCCAAATCGCCCACGCCACGAACACCGCCAGCCATCGCCGCCACTGCGCGGCCGGTGTCGCCCCGCCGATCAGGAACGGCAGCACGTTCACCGCGAAAAAAGTCACGGGCAACACCGATATTCCGCCCCACCACGGACCAAGCGCACGCACCAGCCCTTCGCCGATCGCGATGACCAACGTCAGCGGAACCAGCACCGCCAAGAACCACCGTTCGCCCCGGTGCATGACGGAACTTTCCGCCCGCTCGGCCGCGTCACTGCAGTCCGCGCTTCCGAAAACCCGGAACAAAGCGGAGGCGGCACGATTTTCGGAAATGGAATCCATCGACGGCCGATCTAAAGCTCCCGCAAAGAATTGATCAGCCGCAAAAAAGCGCAAAAGGCGCAAAAATTTCACCCACGACTCCTTGCCGGGATTTTTCCCACATTTCTGGACTCTGGTTTCTCTTCTCTCCAATCTCTCCGCGCCGCCATGTCCGAAAAAGCCTTCCACTATCAGGATCCCTTCCCGCTCGGCCCTGACACGACCGAGTATGAAAAACTGACGTCCGAGCACGTTTCGGTCGCCGAGTTCGAGGGCGAGCCGATCCTCAAGGTCGCGCCGGAAGGCCTCGCCCTGCTGGCGAACGAAGCGTTCAAGGCGATCAATTTCACTCTTCGCCCGTCGCACCTCGCCCAGGTCGCCGCGATCCTCGACGACCCGGAGGCGACCGAGAACGATCGCATGGTCGCGTTGATGCTTCTCAAGAACGCGGAAATCGCCGCCAACGGAATCCTCCCCGCCTGCCAGGACACTGGCACCGCCACCGTCGTCGGGAAAAAAGGCCAGCAGGTCTGGACCGGTTGCGATGACGCCGAGTGGCTTTCGAAAGGCATCCATCAAACCTACACCGAAGAAAACCTCCGCTACTCGCAGACCGCGCCGCTGACGATGTACGACGAGGTCAATACCAAGACCAACCTCCCCGCGCAGATCGACCTCTACGCGACCGAAGGCGACGCCTACAAATTCCTCTTCGTCTCGAAAGGCGGTGGCTCGGCGAACAAGACGTTTCTCTATCAGGAAACCAAAGCCCTGCTGAACCCGAAGCGCCTCAAGGAGTTCTGCGTCGAAAAGATGCGCTCGCTCGGCACCGCCGCTTGCCCGCCGTATCACCTCGCCATCGTCATCGGCGGCACCTCGGCGGAAACTTGCTTGAAGACGGTCAAGCTCGCCTCGACCCGCTACTACGACGCGCTTCCGACCGAAGGCAACGAACACGGCCAGGCGTTTCGCGACACCACGTTGGAAGCGGAGCTGCTCGAAGCCGCGCGTTCGATCGGCATCGGCGCCCAGTTCGGCGGGAAATACTTCGCCCTCGATGTCCGCGTCGTCCGCCTGCCCCGTCACGGCGCGTCCTGCCCGGTGGGCATCGGCGTCTCCTGCTCCGCCGACCGCCAGGCGAAGGCGAAGATCACCAAAGACGGCATCTTCCTCGAAAAGCTCGAAAAGAATCCCGGCCGGTTCATCCCGGAAAAGTATCGCGACTGGCAATTCAAGGGCGTGCCGATCGACCTCGATCAAGGCATGTCCGCCACCTTGGCCACGCTTTCGAAATATCCGGTGACCACCGCGATTTCGCTCAGCGGCACGATCATCGTGGCCCGCGATATCGCCCATGCGAAACTCCAGGAACACCTCGAAGCCCACGGCGAACTGCCCGATTACTTCAAAAAGTACCCGGTCTACTACGCCGGCCCGGCCAAAACACCCGCCGGCATGCCATCCGGTTCGTTCGGCCCGACCACCGCCGGTCGCATGGATTCCTATGTCGATCTCTTCCAGGGTCACGGCGGCTCGATGGTCATGCTCGCGAAAGGCAACCGCTCGCAAGCCGTCACCGACGCCTGCAAGAAACACGGCGGCTTCTACCTCGGCTCCGCCGGTGGCCCCGCGGCCCTGCTCGCCAAGGAGCACATCAAGTCGCAGGAAGTCGTCGCCTTCCCCGAACTCGGCATGGAAGCGGTGTGGAAAATCACCGTGGAAAATTTCCCCGCGTTCATCCTCGTCGACGACAAGGGCAACGACTTCTTCAAGAAGATCAACGAGTGCCCGGTGTGCGCGTGATCGTGGCTGACGTGGCTCGCGGCAGGCGGTGACCCGGCGCGGCCCGCGACGGTTTCTGAAACACCGGAAAAACAGGCACCGCGAATCCAACGAATCCCGCGAATCTCTTTAAGGAATGAGAAACGAAGGAATTGCAGGAAGGAGATCGACTCTTTTCCTGCCTTCTTAATTCATCTTCTCATTCGCGAGATTCGCCCGATTCGCGGTGCCATTTTTCGCCTTCACTGTACCGCCCCACTTTCACCCGGACTGTACCTACCGCGACGGGGAAAATCGGGCAGAATCGGGGCGTGGAAATCCTGAGCAATCTGACAATCACCGCCTTCCTCATCGGCTGGGTGGCCTTCGGCGTCTATCTCATCGTCCGCTCCGGCGCACTGTTCGGGCTGTGCGACGACCACCGGTCGGAAAGCCCCGGCGCCCGCAGTTATGGCGTGGCACACATCGTCGCGATGTGGATCGGCGGTTTCGCCCTTGGAATTTATTTCCTCTGCCAGTGATAAATTGGGGTGAATTTTCCGGCGTGAGGGCCGGGCTCACCGGGACCGTGGTATTTACAGTGATTCCTTGCGCGGATTGGGATTGATGCCCGCCGGGCGGCTCCCTTTACTCTCCCGGCCCGCGTCACCGGTGGGCGGATTTCCGCATGATCGAAAACCTTCGCAAAAATCTCGGTCCAATCGCAATCGGCGTCGTCTTGTCGTTCGTGCTCTTGGGATTCGTCCTTCAGGATCGTAGCAGCCGCATGTCGATGGGCGGTCCTAAAACCGCGATCAAAGTCGACGGCCGCAGCTACGACGGCCAAGAGTTTCACAAACTCGGCAGCGCCTCGCTCGAACTCGCGATGGGCCTCGGCATGTACGATTTCCTGAGCGTGATCGGCGGCTTCGGCAACCCGGACGGCGACAGCGACGAGTTTTTCGTGAACCGCGTGACGCTGCGGGAAGCGAAGGAGCAGTTCGGCATCCACCCGGGCGAGGCTGAAATCGACACCTACATTAAGGAAATTCGCGCCTTCGCCGGCCAGGACGGCAAATTCGACGCCGAGCGCTACCGCGAGATCGTCGAGAAGCACATCGGCCGCATGGGCCTGGGCGAAAAGGATCTCCGCGAACTCGCCGCCGACGCCCTCGCCTGCCGCAAGCTGGGCGAAATCCTTGGCACCGGCCTCGGCGTGGACCGCGACTTCCTCGCGCGTTCGTTCGCCATCAGCAGCCAGCAGATTTCCGGCGAACTCGCCCGCCTCGACGCCAAACCGTTCGAGGAAAAAATCCAGCCGACCGACGAGGAAGTGAAGGCGTATTGGGAAACCCTTCAAGACTCGTTCAAAACCGAGCCGAAGCGCAAGTTCACCTACGTCATCGCCGACGCGCAGTTGCCGGAAGTGAAGCCAGCCGAAGGCGCGGACGCCGCCAAGGAGGACGCGAAAATCCAGGAGGAACGCCGTCGCAAGAAGCGCGAGTTCGATGCGAAGGTCGACGATTTCCTCTACGAGCTTGAGCAGAAGCACGGCGCCGGTTTTGAGGAACTGGCCAAAGCCCAAGGCTTCGAAGTGAAGACCACCGAGCTCTTCCCCGCTTCCGCCGCCCCGGCCGATCTGGCCGTGAGCCTCGTCGGTTCCGGCAAAAGCGGCCGCGCGGTTGACTCCCTCTTCGCGATCAAGGAAACCACCGATCCGTTCTCGAAAATCTCCGAAGCCCTCGCCGTTGGTGAAGGCAAGTGGCTGATCGCCCGTCTCGATGGCGAGGAGCCTGCCCGGGTGAAGACCTTCGACGAAGCCCGCGACCAAGCCCGCTTACAATACGTGAAGGAAAAGGGTGCCGAAGCGCTTCGCAAAGCCGCCGACGAAAACGCGAAAAAACTCAAGGACGCGCTCGCCGCGGGCAAATCGTTCGGCGATGCCGCCAAGGAACTCGGCCTGACCGCCACGCCCTTCTCCAACGTCACCGCCGCCGCCCGCCCGGACATCGAGACCCAACCTTCCGGCTTGTTCCGTTCCGTGGCGGAAGTCGATCCAGGCACAGTCGCCGAGCCGGTGATCGAAGGCGACCGCGCGTTCCTCATCTATGTCGCGAAGCGCGAAGTGGTGAAGTCGCCCGACAGCGCCACTCGCATCGACAGCATGGTCGGATCGATGTCGCAGCAAAACGGCATGATCGCCCTGCAAGCTTGGCTCGCCGAGCGCGCGGGCGCGGCCAAGGTCGAACGCCTTTACAAGCAGTCCTGACGCGTTTCGCGGTTTCAAGATGAACGAGCGCGATTCCCTCTTCGACGACGCCAACGGTCACCTCGCCCTTGGCGAGCTCGACGAGGCGGTCGCGCTCTACCGTCAATGCGTCGCTCTCGATCCGGCGTTCTTCGACGGCTGGCACGCCCTCGGCCTCGCCCTGTTGAAGATCGGCGAGGTGAAAGAAGCCATCGGCTGCGGTCTCCAAGCCGTCACGCTTCAGCCGAACGACTTGCTCGCTTGGACCGCCCTCTCGCAAATGTACGTGCGCGACGGCAACATCCCCGAAGCCGAGTCCGCCAAAGCCAACGCCCGCATCCTCTCCCTCGGCGGCAAAGTCGTGAGAGAGACGGAAGACACGAAGACGGAAGACGGAAGACTTTAAAACAGCCTGCCATCTCTCTCTTCTCTTCCGCCCTCTCTCTTCTGTCTTCCGTCTTCAAATCTTCCGTCTTTCTTCCATGTTCTTCCTCACCACCGCCATCGACTACACCAACGGTTCGCCCCACATCGGCCACGCCTACGAAAAGGTGCTCGCCGACGTGATCGCCCGTTACCGCCGCCTGCGTGGCGACGAGGTGTATTTCCTCACGGGCGTCGACCAGCACGGCCAGAAGGTCCAGCAGACAGCGGAAAAGGAAGGCGTCCATCCGGCGACCTACGTCAAACGCACGACCAAGAAGTTCCTCAATCTCTGGGACAAACTCGGCGTGAAATACGACGGCTGGGCGGAAACCATCGACGAACGCCACAAGGCCTGCGTCCGCCGGATTCTCACCGACCTGAAGGAAAAGGGCGAACTCTATACCAAGACGACCAAAGGCTTCTACTCCGTACGCCAGGAACAGTATCTCGGCGATCGAGACCGCAACGAGCAAGGCGAGTTCGGTCCCGAATGGGGCGAGGTGGTCGAGCTTGAAGAGGAGAACTGGTACTTCCGCCTCAGTGCCCACGCCGATTGGTTGAAGCAATACGTCGAGAACTCCGCCGACTTCGTCATCCCGGGTTTCCGCAAAGCCGAGGTGCTCAACGCGCTCGAACGCTCGCTCGACACCGACCTCTGTATCTCGCGTCCGAAGGAACGCCTGCGTTGGGGCATCGAGTTCCCGTTCGCGCCGGAATACGTCACCTACGTCTGGTTCGACGCGCTCATCAACTACGTCTCGTTCGCCGGCTACGAAGCCGCGGCAGGCACGGAATTGCCCGAGTTCTCGAAGCTCTGGGCGCCCGCCGGTTCGGAAACGCCCGTTCACATCATCGGCAAGGACATCCTCGTCCCCGCCCACGGCATCTACTGGCCGTGCATGCTCCACGCGATGGGCTTTTCGGACGACCAAATGCCGCGCTTGCTAGTCCACGGCTGGTGGAACATCCGCGGCGAAAAAATGTCCAAGTCGCTCGGCAACGTCGTCAACCCCGACGAACTCGCCGACAAGTTCGGCGTCGACGCGCTGCGCTACTACCTCGTGCGCGACATCGTCACCGGCAAGGACTCCGACTTCGACCTCGAACGTCTCGTCATGCTCTTCAACACCGAGCTGGCGAACGAACTCGGCAATCTCTGCAACCGCGCGCTCAACATGAGCCAGCGCTTCACCGGTGGCGTGCTCCGCACCGGCGGCCCGCTGCAGGACGAAGATCTCGCGTTGCAACAATCGCTCGTCGAATCGATCGCCGCCTACCGCTCCGCGATGGATGAGTTCGACGTCGCGAAAGCACTCGAAGCGCTCAACCGCCACGTCGTCGCCTGCAACCGCTACGCCGAGCAGATGAAGCCGTGGGAACTGAACAAAGATCCCGAGCAAAAGGAGCGCGTCCAAACCGTGCTCTATCATTTCGCCGAAAGCGTCGCCCACTGCGCCGTCCTGCTCTCCCCCATCCTCCCCGACGCTGCCGCGAAACTCGCCTCACAGCTCCGTCGCGACGATCTGCTCAGCCTCAAGCTCGACGACCTGAAATGGGGTCTCCTCGCCGACAACCACGAAATCGGCAAACCCAAGCCGGTTTTCCCAAGGATCGTGATTGAGGAAGCAGCGGCGGATTGAGCGAGCCGAGAGGTAACTCCCAAGCTTGAGTCTAGCCACGATCAAATTCCCTAGGTGGCTGGCTCATCGGATACCACTTTTCTGGCGGCCATTCATACGTCCTAAAGTCGCTAGGCATCGGAGCGATCCTATCCAAAGGCGTGAAAGAAAAGTTGGAAAAGTCGTGCTTTTTGGCCAATTCCACAAACCGGCGGCTGCAGTAAAAAGCTCCAAAAGGCAAAAGACTTGGTGTTCGATCTGGTACGGGCATGAAGGCATCCCCTCCACCCTGTTCAACGCGCAAAGTTTGAGTGTGTGGGATGAAAGTCTTCGCCTTCCAACGCGGATCGGTATTTTTATCTGAAGTTTCAAACCGCAACTCGAAATTTTCCCCCACCCTCTCAAAAATCCGATACCTCAAAACAGGTGGTCGACCAGTCACCCGGATCATATAATATGGGCATGGAGGCGCCTTACTTAATCCTCTGGCTTCTGAAAGATCGAAATCGACTTTAGCCCAACGCAGCCCAGTCAATCCTTCAGATGTAATTGCATCTATGACCCGCTCACTAAAAATCAACCCAAGACTAGAAAGCTTAGGATTAAGGCAATCGGTCCATCTTGAAAACGAACCGGAAAGATAAACCCGCGGCAGTTTAACACCGCTTAAATGTTCCTTCAGAAACAGATGATCGAACTGATCAATGCTATCATACTGCGGCGCTCGAGGAGCCCGAGCGCTTCGAATCACAAAATCATGAACCCGAATCATTGGATTTTATATAGCCGGTCAATTTCATTAGCACTCTTAGAAGAGTCGCTTGTCAAAAACACGCAATGCATCTCGAAATACTTCGATATCTTGAGCAGTGGGATTACCATGTTCAGCAAAGAATTGTTCCCATTGGTAATTCCATGGACCTCCAGAGGGCCAACCTTTAGTGCCCTTCCCGTAAAATGGGGTCGGTCCTCTCATTTCAGCATTCCCTCCAATTCTTTCAGTTTTTTGACCGCTGCCGAATCGGCTTTCACGTGACCGATCAGACGATCCACCGAGCCCGCTTCACCCATCGCCAGGCGTTGCGCGATCCATGCGTTGCTCGCGACCGTTCGTTTCCTTAAAAGCATCGCCAGCCACACTTTGCGAGGATTACCTCTGCGTAAAGTCGACAATGCTCCGGTGCTAGCAGCAACGAGAGTTTTCATACGGTTCGACCAAGGGTGCCTTCAGATCGCCACGACTTCGGGAAGTGCGGGGATCGATGACGTGCTAAATTGATCCATTCCCAGATGACGGCCCATGGACCTGCTTTCGGCATCGGATTCGTGGCTTGCCCGGCTTTTGTTCGAGCGCGGGTTGGCGGTTCTGTATGCGGTTGCTTTCGCGGCGGCGCTTAATCAATTCCCCGCCCTGCTTGGCGAACGTGGACTGCTGCCCGCGCCGACGTTTTTGAAACACTTCCGCTTCCGGGAGGCCCCGTCGCTATTCCATTGGCGTTATTCGGACGGACTGTTGCGGGCGGTGGCTTGGATTGGCATCGCTCTTTCCGTCGCCTTGGCAGTCGGCGTCTTCGCGCGGGCACCGCTCGGTGCCTCCATGTTCGCGTGGCTGGTGTTGTGGTTCCTCTATCTCTCGATCGTTAACGTCGGGCAGACTTTTTATAGCTTCGGTTGGGAATCGATGTTGTTGGAAGCCGGTTTCTTCGCGGCGTTCCTCGGGCCGGAATGGATGACTCCTTCGCTTATCCCGTTGTGGGTTCTGCGCTGGATGCTGTTCCGGGTGGAGTTTGGCGCGGGGCTCATCAAATTGCGGCATGGCGGCGAGTGGCGCGACCGGACCGCGCTCGATTATCACCACGAGACGCAACCGATGCCCAATCCGTTGAGTCGCGCGGCTCACCGGCTGCCTCGCAGTGTGCTGCACGGTGGCGTGTTGTTTAGTCACTTCGTGCAGGTCGTGGCGCCGTTCGGCTTGTTCTTGCCGCAACCGGTCGCGGGAATCGCGGCGGTGCTGATCATTTTCCACCAGCTCATCCTCATCGTCGCGGGAAACTACGCGTGGCTGAATTGGCTGACCGTCGTGCTTGCTTTCGTCGCGCTGCCGGACGGCTGGCTCGCTCCGCTGTTACCGGTTTCCATTCCAGCCGGACTCGCTACACGTCCGCTCGCCTGGGACGTTGCCTTAATCGGAATGGCGGCGTGGACGATTTTTCTCAGCATCGCCCCGGCGAAAAATTTGTGCTCGCGGCACCAATTGATGAACTACTGCTGGAACCGTTGGCATCTCGTGAACGCCTATGGCGCTTTCGGCACCGTGACGAAAAAGCGCTATGAAATCGTCGTCGAGGGCACGCGGGCGGAAGACGCGAACGATTCGTCGGCGGAATGGCGGGCGTATGAGTTCAAAGGCAAGCCCGGACAACTGAATCGCACCCCGCCGGTGGTCGCGCCTTATCACCTGCGACTCGATTGGCTGATGTGGTTTCTGCCCTTCGCGGTAATCGTAACGTCCCGCGGCATCGTCGTGCAGCGCGAGGAAACCTGGTTTCTGCGTTTCGTCGAAAAACTGCTCGAAGGCGACCGGGCGACGCTGAAGTTGCTGAAAGAGAACCCGTTTCCCGATGGTCCGCCGCGCTTCGTGAGAGCCCGCTATTTCCTCTACCAATTCACCACCCGCGACGAACGGCGCGAACGAGGCGATCTCTGGAAACGCACTTACATCGACGACTATCTGCCTCCCACTCGCTTGCATCACCGACGATGACGCCTCCTGCCAAACCCACATTGCTCTGGGATGGCGAGTGCGGTTTCTGCGCTCGCTGGGTGCGACGTTGGCAAAAGGCGACCGGAGACGCGGTCGATTATCGTCCCTATCAAGAGGCGCTGGCCGAGTTTCCCCAGGTGCGGGCCGCCGATTGTGTGAAAGCGGTGCAACTGGTTCTACCTGATGGCACCGTGCTCTCAGGAGCGCATGCGGTCTTCCAGGCACTGGCCTGCGGTGGACGCGGGCGGTGGCTGCTTTGGCTCTATCAACGCAGCCGCTGGTTCCGCTGGGGAGCCGAAGCGGTGTATCGATTCGTCGCGGCGAATCGCTCGCGGTTTTAGAAGTAGCCGCGCTGGTGACAGCGCGGGCGGACAGGATCCACGAAGTGATTGGGGCGTCCTTTTCTGGAAGAGCGGAGGCGTTGGTTCGGGTGCTCCACCCAACCCGCGTTGTCACCAACGCAGCTACGACTCACGACAAAAACCCGGTGAGCGGACTCGTCGCGATCGCCCGCTCTTCCGCTTCGGGCAGACCGATTTCATACGCCTCGCGACCGGCTTCGACCGCTTGTTTGAAGGCGGTCGCCATGCGCGACGGATCGGACGCGATGGCGATGGCGGTATTCACCAGCACGGCGTCCGCCCCGAGCTCCATCGCTTCCGCCGCGTGGCTGGGCGCGCCGATACCCGCATCCACCACTACCGGCACGATCGCCTGCTCGACGATGATGCGGATCTGATCGCGGGTCGCGATGCCCCGGTTGCTGCCAATCGGCGCGCCGAGCGGCATCACGGTCGCGGTGCCCACCTCCTGCAGGCGTTTCGCCAGGACCGGGTCCGCATTGATATAAGGCAAAACGGTGAAACCCTCCTTCACGAGGATTTCCGCCGCTTTCAACGTCTCGATCGGATCGGGCAGCAAATAGGTCGGGTCCGGGTGGATTTCCAGTTTCACCCACTTCGGCAAGCCGGCGGCGGCGGCGAGACGGGCGAGACGGACGGCTTCCTCCGCGTTCATCGCGCCGCTGGTGTTGGGCAGGATGAGGTACTTGTCCGGGTCGATGAATTCCAGAATGTTGGCGTAGGGATCGAGCTTGCCGGAAAGATCCGCGCGGCGCAGGGCAACCGTCACGATCTCCGCGCCACTGGCCACCAGCGCGTCGCGCATCGCTTCGTTCGAGGGAAATTTTCCGGTGCCGACGAACAAACGGGAGCGGATTTCACGACCGGCGATGACAAGAGGCTGGGGCATGGGCGGGGCGAATGTGAAAAAGGACGCTCCCCCATGCAAGCGGTGCGTTGCCCTAAAATGGCGGAATCTCAAAGATCGCGAAGCGATCTATTAGACGGCCAAAAACCTTACGCGTTCGCGTATTTCCCCACTTTGGGGGTTGACGGGAACTAACAACCCGTGCAAACAGCGCGCGGCTCCTACGCCACCTGCCCCCCAGGCAGTCCCCTAATCGCCTTTTCCCCCAACCCCCTACTTCCCCCAAAATGAAACGACTTCTCGTCGCGCTTGGCGCACTCAGCGTGGTTGCTTCTAACAGTTACGCTGCCGTTACGGTCAGCAGTGACACCGACACCGGTGGTTGGAACTCTGTTGGAGGTAATTATGATTACCTCGTCGACCAACAAACCGGTCAGCCATCGAGCGATATCGTCGGTGGTGTCGGCGGAGCCTACAACGCCTACGACGCGGGTTTCTTCACCAACTGGGATGCCGGCACCGCCAGCAGCACTGACGGCACCTTGGGTTTCCGTGTGCGCCTCGATGACAAAGACACCAACCAAGGCACCTACAAAGGCGTGCTTTGGATCGGGGTCGATGCCGATATCGATGGCGATATCGATGCTTTCATGGGCGTCGACAACCAGGGAAGCAGCCAGACTCTCGGTATTTATGCTCCGGGTAGCGGTCTGAATAATTCCCCGAACACCACGACGATTTCGTCAACCGCCGCCACAAGCTACACGGTCAGCTCGTCTAACTACAATTATCGTGCCGTCACCGCGGCGGACGGCGGCACCACGCTCGACATCACCACTGCGAACTCGGGCGATACCGATTACTATTTGAGCTTCACGATCAACTTCGCCGATGTCGTCAGCTTCTTGAACGGCAACGGCATTTCGATCACCGATGCCTCGCCCCTTCGTTACGTGCTCGGTACCGCGACTCAGCACAACTCGCTGAACCAGGACCTTGGCAACGTGAACGGCAACGTGAACTCCAGCATCACCTGGGAGCAGCTCGGCGGCTTCTCGCCGACGATGAACGCGACCGGCACCGTGGTGCCCGAGCCGACGGCGGCCCTGCTGGGTGGTCTTGGCCTCCTCGCTCTGTTCCGCCGCCGCCGGAACTAAGTTCCCGCTTCCTGCTTTTTTGCACATCATCAAGACGGCCGCTGGATTTTCCGGCGGCCGTTTTGTTTTGCCGTTACGCGGAGTTACGACGGCAGCAAATTTTTCACCGCTTCCCGTTCTTCCTGCAGCTCTTTGACGGAGGCGTCGATCTTCGCCCGACTGTAATCATCCACCGGCACGCCTTGGACGATCTCCCATTCGCCATTCGCCTTGGTACGGATCGGGAACGACGCGATGAGGCCTTTTTCGATTCCGTAGGAACCGTCCGAACAAACCGCCACCGAATGCCAGTCGCCTTCCGGAGTCGGCGTGATGAGGCTTTTCACCGTTTCAATGGCCGCGTTGGCGGCGGACGCGGCGGAAGACGCGCCGCGCGCTTTGATGATCGCCGCGCCGCGCTGTTGGACGATGGTGAGAAACTCGCCTTTCAACCAGGCCTCATCGGCGATGACTTCCGTCGCCGGTTTGCCTCCAATTTTCGCGTTGGTGAAATCCGGATACTGCGTGGAGGAATGGTTGCCCCAGATGCAGAGATTGGTGACTTCCGACGGATGCACGCCGGCCTTGGCGGCGAGCTGGCTCTTCGCCCGGTTTTCGTCGAGACGCGTCATGGCGAAAAAACGCTCATTCGGCACTCCGGCGGCGTTGTTCATGGCAATCAACGCGTTGGTATTGCACGGATTGCCGACAACCAACACGCGAACGTCGGACGCCGCGCCACGAGCGATCGCCTGACCTTGGCCGGTGAAAATCTTCCCGTTGATGCCGAGCAGATCGCCGCGTTCCATGCCGGCCTTGCGCGGCACCGACCCGACCAACAACGCCCAATTCGCCCCCTTGAAACCCTCATCGAGGTCAGCGGTCGTGACCACTTCCCGCAACAGAGGAAACGCGCAGTCTTCGAGTTCCATCACCACGCCCGCGAGCGTGGGCAACGCGGGTTCGATCTCGATGAGCCGCAGGTTCACCGGTTGATCCGGCCCGAACAATCCTCCGGCGGCGATGCGGAAAAGGAGAGCGTAGCCGATTTGGCCGGCGGCACCGGTGATGGAGACCGTGATGGGAGACTTCATGGGAAAATAGGAAAAGACCGTATGATCTAACGAATCGCCCGACGGCCGGTCAACGTGGAAGCCGATCCCATCGCATAAAACCAGAAAAGGCCGGCGAATGACCGGGTTCCGGCACTGAAAAATTTGGAGTTGCCAAGCTTCCCGGCGGCGAGCATCTTGCCGTCGTTGGTTCCATGGACAATGTGTTCAGGAACCGTTCCCGGGGTTTTCGCCTTCCTGTGTTCCTCACCGTGGCGGACGGCAGGTATCCAACCCCGGTTCTGATGATCCCAGGCCGTGTTGCGTGCCGGGATTCACTTTCCCACCTCCTTTTCTTTTTAACCGAACCAATCATGGCCGGTCACAACAAGTGGTCCAAGGTCAAGCACATCAAAGCCCGGGTCGATGCGATCAAAGGCCGGGTGTTCAGCAAGTGCGCGCATGAAATCGCTCTCGCGGCCCGCTCGGGTGGCGGCGATCCCGGTGCGAACGCCAGACTGCGCACCGCCATCGATCTCGCCAAAGCCGTATCGCTGCCGAAGGAGAACATCGAGCGGGCCATTAAAAAAGGCACCGGCGAACTCGGCGGCGCGGCCATTCAAGAAGTCGCTTACGAAGCTTACGGCCCTTCCGGCATCGCCTTTATCGTGGAGATGGCGACCGATAACATCAACCGCACGGCCGCCGACATCCGCACGATTTTCACCAAAAACCACGGCAGCATCGCTACCCCCGGCAGCGTCGCTTACCAGTTCGACCGCAAGGGCGAAATCCGTCTTTCCGCCGACGACTTGCCAGAGGACCGGATCATGGATGCCGCGATCGAAGCCGGAGCCGATGATGTCCACAGCGACGACTCCGAGCACGTCATTCACACCGCTCCGAGCGAACTCGGCGCCGTCGCCAACGCCCTTCGCGCCATCGGCCTAACGCCGGTCTCACAAAAACTCGTTTCCATCGCCCAGAACCCGACCGTGGTCACCGATCTCGAAACCGCCAAGCAAGTCATGCGTCTCTACGACCTGCTCGATGGCTACGCGGATACCCTCAATGTGTTCACCAACTTCGAGGTCTCGGACGAGGTGTTGGCCGAACTCGACTCCTGATTTTTTCACGCCTCGCGCGATTCCCATTTACCCGCTTCCGGATGACTTCTGATTTCAACGAGGAAACCGTGCTGCCTTTCGAGCCATTCGAATCGCCGCAGGAAAACCCCGCCCCGGCTCCCGCTCGCAAGCGCGCCGCCAAAAAAACCGCCACCAAGAAGGTCGCGGCGAAAAAAACCGCGGCCAAAAAGACGGCCAAGAAAGCCGCGCGCAAATCGGCGAAAACCGCCGAGCCTTCCGAAGCGACCGAACCAGTCGTGGTCGCGGAGACACCCGCTCCCGCTCCAAAACCAGCGGCGGAACCCATTCGCGAAACACCTCCAGAAACGGCACCCGCCGCCTCCGAGATCACCTCCGTGCGGCCTGAGCCAGCGCGGGCTGAAACGAACGCTCCGGTCGAGTCACCCGCTGCGGAGTTCGCTTCTGAAGAATCTCCACGCAAGTTCGGCCGGGTGCCCGGGGGAGGTCGCATCGAGCGCGAATCGCGGGAAAACCGTCCGCCACAGGGAGGTGGCGAACCCCGGGAAAACCGGGAGCCACGCGAACCTCGCGAATCGCGTGAACCACGTGGCGCAGTCGATCATTCTGAAGGCCAACGCGAAAGCCGCAGCAAAAAGCGTCGCGACAAGCGCAAGCGCCGCCGTGAGCGTGACCGCCAGGAAGGGCAACCACAAGGAGGCGAACCGCACGAACGTCGGCACGAGTCCCACGAACGCCGCCAGGAGCCCAGCGAACGACGACACGAACCGGGCGATCGCCGCCAGCATCAGGAGCGTGCGCCGCAATTTTCGGGACCGAAAGTCGAAGTCGATGGCATGCTGGAACTTGCGCCGAAGGGCTTCGGTTTCCTGCGCGTGGCTTCGAAGCGTTTCGAGCAAGCGCGTGACGATGTCTTCGTCCCACCTGAAATGGTGCGCCGGCTTGGCTTGCGCGTAGGTCATTGGATCCACGGCCTCGCCCAAGACGGTCCCCGCGGCCCGCAACTCATCGAAATCACGGCGATCAATGGCCTGTCCCCGGAAGACTCCCGGCGCCTGCCGCTTTTCGAAGAACTCAAGGCGATCAATCCGGGCAAACGCATCAGCTTCGAAACCACGCCGGATCGTTTCACCACGCGCGTGGTGGACATCATGGCGCCGGTCGGACGCGGCCAACGCGGTCTGATTGTTTCGCCCCCGCGTTCCGGCAAAACCACCATGCTGCTCCACATCGCGGAATCGATCGTCGAGAAATACGACGAATCGCTGCATCTGATGGTCCTGCTGGTGGACGAACGTCCGGAGGAAGTCACCGAATTCCGTCGCGCCCTACCCGGCGTGGAAATTTACGCCAGCTCGAATGACGACGGCGCGCGCAATCATTGCCGCATCGCCGAACTCGCCATCGAACGGGCGAAACGTCTGGTGGAAGCGGGCAAGGACGTGTTCCTGCTGATGGATTCCATCACCCGTCTGGCCCGCGCCTACAATCACACGATGCGCCAGCACGGCCGCGGTACCGCCTCCGGCGGCATTACCGTGGGTGCGCTGGAAGTTCCCCGTCGCCTGTTCGCCGCCGCGCGCAACACCCGCGGTGGAGGTTCGCTCACGATTCTCGCCACGGCGTTGATCCAGACGAATTCGAAGGCGGACGAAGCGATCTTCCAGGAGTTCAAAGGCACCGGCAACATGGAGCTCGTCCTCGATCGCAAGATCGCGGAAAATTACCTCTATCCTGCGGTCGATATTTTCAAATCAGGCACCCGGCGGGAAGAACTACTCCTGCCGGAGCACATGCTGCACAAGATCCACCTGATCCGCCGCGGCCTTTCCGGGCACCGTCCGGTCGAGGCGATGGAACGGTTGTTGTTCTTCCTCAAGAAGTTCCACAACAACCCGCAAATGCTTTTGGAAATCAAAGGCTGACGCGGCGATTCGCGACGCTTCCAAAACCGGCGCGGGCTTCGAATTGCCCGGGCCGGGTTCCCATTTCATCCTGCGCCACTCATGAACGATCCCATCGAGGTGGAAGTGCTGGAAATCGACGGCCAAGCACCGTCGCCAACTCCCCCTGCCCCCGACCCTGAGCCACGGCGACCCGCTTGGCAGGCGTGGCAAGGCCGGGTTCGCCGGCTCGACGCGCGATGGTGGCCGTTGTGGGTGATCCTCGGCGTCGTGGGAATCGCTCTTCTTCTCACCGTGGGAATCGTGTTCGGCGCGATCTTTCTCGTGGTTCGGGTAATCGCCCGCCTCGTGAATGGCGTCTTGGGCCTTTTCGCCGGTCCCGTGTCGACCACGACGTTGCGGCGCTAAAGTCGCAATCCGTCTCTGGCATCCAGCCCGGTTCATGGGCGAAAGGCCCACTGAAAGGATTTCATTCACGACTTTTCACCAAGTTATTCACAACGGAAATCCGAAGCAATTTGCGGAGGCCGTCGTGGAACACCGGACGTTGCAAGGGTTGGTTCGTCTCACTTTCGGCGGAACTGTCATCGGGAAAGGTTTGTGAATAACTTGGGGAAAACTGCGAGCAACGCGTCAACATCCCAAGCAACCCTTTCTCCGTCAAAGGATTAACCAGAGAAAACACCGTCATCCATGCCTGCGGCCCGGTGAACAACTCCGGCCGGTTTTGTCACCGGCCAGCAACTCGAACGGTTTCGAGGCTTTACGTTCGGAATCCCGCAACCGCCGGAAATTCATCACGTTCGGGCGTTATTGCGAGTTTCCCACAAGTTATTCACAACGGCTTGTGGCCCGTTTTCGGCCTTAAAAACGTAATCCGTTTCAGGCCGCTCGCGCGTCGCGCTGTTTGAAGCGGACGATCATCCGCATCTCGGACGCCACATGGCAACGATCCTCGCGCAGGCGGCGCATGATCTTGTGGCAAAAGCGTTCCAAATCGTCCTCGCCGGCAAGTCGAAGGGGTAAAACTTCCAGACAGGTCCGCGATTGATCGAGCACGGCGATCTCCAATTCGGCCTCCAGCCATTGGCGCAAATCCGCCAAACCGTGCGCCGCTTCACCGCCAGGTGTGGCTTCTTCGAAAAGGTCGAAGTAGGCCTTCACGCAAGCGCCGGCATGCCGGTCGTCGCCCGCCCATTGCCGCAGATCGAGCAACAAATCCGAGGAACGACCAAAAGGACGGGCCAAACCCGCCAAGACCGAATCCAATGCGAGGCACGTGGACATGAGCCGGAATTACTGCGACCCATTCTCATTAGCAAGAGAAAACTCCGACTGTTAGCAATCCCCGCGGGCGCGAAAAGCGTTCAAACCGGCACCTTATGCTCATAGTCCCCGCACCAGTCAGACGCCAGCGTCGCGGGAAAACGCGACTCGAATTTCACGTCGTCGTCGATGTGGAACACCAGCATTTGCGGCGCGTGACGTCGGCACTCGCCCTGCGAAGTGTCGGCATCATGATACCAGTATTGGCAGGAAGCGCAGGTCGCAGTCCGAGCTTTGATTTCCATGTTCATGATGAAAGGCCTGTTCGAATTCTCCCCATTTAAGCCACAGAAACCGGCACAACTCAACTTTCTTCAATGAGGCGCCACTCATTTTCGCGGCATCGTGCAACTTGAACTCCGCCAGCGCTTGTCAAATTGCCCCCCGGCGTTCATGCAGGCCCCGCCTAGCCCGCAAGGGAGACAAAACCTTCATGACGCCGGAAATCGCCATCACCCTCGCGGTCATCGTCCTCACCCTCGTCGCGTTCATTCGCGAGTGGGCCGCCCCGGACGTCATCGCCCTGACCGTTCTTTGCGGCGTGGTCGCGCTCGGCCTGGTCGAACCGGGCAAGATGACAGAGGTTTTCAAAAACGAAGCCCCGCTCACGATCGCCGCGCTGTTCATCATCGGGGGCGCGTTGGAAAAGTCGGGCGCCGTCGATCACATCGGGCGCTTGCTGCGCGACAAATTGCCGAGCAATACCCGCGTTTCCATGTTGGCGTTCTCGCTGCTAAGCGCCTTCTTCAGCGCGTGGATGAACAACACCGCCATCGTGGCGATCCTTCTGCCGGTGGCGCTCGGCCTCGCCCGTTCGAAGGACATTCCGGCGTCGCGGCTGCTGATGCCGCTTTCCTATTCGTCGATTCTCGGCGGCTGCTGCACGCTGATCGGCACCTCCACCAACCTGCTGGTGAACGGCACGCTCAAGGATCTGAAGATGGAGCCGATGTCGATGTTCCAGCTCGCTCCGGTCGGCATTCCGCTTTCCATCGCTGGCATCGGTTATCTGGCCATTTTCGGGCCGCGATTGATTCCGTCGCGCACTTCGATTTCCGGTAGCCTGAACCTCGCGCAGCGCCGCACGCCGCTCTATCACCTCCTGGTCACCGGCCAGTCGCCGATGATCGGCAAGAAACTGATCGACACTCCGTTGTTCGACCGCGCCAACGGCATCCACATCATGGAAGTGCGCCGCAAGGGCGCGCGCGTGATGCGATCGCTCACCGAGCTGACCGTCGAAGAAAACGACCGCTTTCTCATCGCGATTCACCGCCGCCGCGGACGCGCCGCGAAACCCGAAACCTTGATCGCTGAAATCGGCGCGCAGGTGCTTTCGACCGTCGACGGCGTGGTGACCGAACTGGTCATTCGCGACGAATCCTCCTTGATCGGGGAAACGCTCGCCGCAGCGGATTTCCGCCAGCGCTACAACAGCGTCGTCCTCGCGGTGCACCGCAATGGAGTGAACATCACCAGCCAAATCGCCGATATGGCGCTGGAGGTCGGTGACACGCTGCTCGCGATTTCCGCGCTGAACAACCTCACCGAACTGGAAGCGACCCGCGACTTCATCCTCACCGATTCGCCAGAAGACGCACCCGAGGACGAAACCGCGCCGAAGCAGCCCGATCACCATGTCTGGCTTTCGTGGGCCGCGTTGCTTGGCGTCGTGCTCGTCGCGACCCTCACCGACTGCCTCGGCGGCAAAGACGGTGTGCTGCCCTGGCTGCCGCAAATTCCGATCCATTACTGCTCGATGGTCGGCGCGCTCGCCTTGCTCTGGCTGAAAGTGGTCAGCCCGCGCGACGCCTATGCGAGCATCGATTGGCAGGTGTTGCTGATGCTTTACGGCCTGCTCGGTCTCGGCATGGCGATGCAAAACACCGGCACGGCAAAGTGGCTGGCCCAGAGCTTGGTCAACGTCGCCAATGGATTCGTTTCCCCTTCGATGCTGCCGCAGGTCATGCTGTGGCTGATTTTCCTGCTCACGCTGTTGCTGACCGAAGTGCTCTCCAACAACGCGACCGCCGTGATGATGGTGCCGATTGTGGTGACGCTTTCCAACACCCTCGGAGTCAACCACTGGCCTTACGTCATGGCCGTCACCGTGGCCGCGTCGACGGCCTTCGCGCTGCCGATGGGGTATCAGACGCACATGATGGTCTATGGTCCAGGCGGCTATAAATTCAGCGACTTCCTGCGCGTCGGCATTCCGCTCAATGTGATCTGCTGGATCGTCGCCTGCCTACTCATCCCGTTGATCTGGCCGTTTCACGTTTGAGCGACTGCGGAGAAATTTTTAGCCGCAAAGAAGCGCAAAAAACGCAAAGGAGAGGAACCCCAAAAAGTGTTCCATCTGTCCTTATAACTCTTAACTTTTTGCGTCCTCTTGCGCCTTTTTGCGGCTAAAAACTCTTCGCGGGCAGATTGAACGAAAACACCGGCGGCTTGCCTTCGATGGGGTTTTGCTCCGGAATGAAACGATGAACCGCCGTCGTTTCCTCACCACTTCGCTCGCCGTGCCGGCTACCTTGGCAGCGGGCGAATCGACGCCTGCCACTTCGGGCGAGCTGTTGCGTTTCGGCGTCATCACCGATGCTCAATACGCCGACGCCGAGCCTCAGGGCGAACGCCACTACCGAGCCACCCCGGAGAAGTTGAAAGCGGCGGTGAGGGATCTCACGAAACGCCAACTCCCGTTCACTCTTCACCTCGGCGATTTCATCGACCGGAACTTCGGCTCCTTCGCCACTTTATTGCCGTTGCTCGATGATCTCGGCCACCCGGTCCGGCATTTGCTCGGCAATCACGACTACTCGGTGACCGACGGCGAAAAGTGCCGGGTCGTTTCCACGCTTGACCTGCCTCACGACTACTATGCGTTCCGGACCAGCGGGGTGCGTTTCCTGATGCTCGATACCAACGCGCTCGGTACTTACAAGACGCCCGCGGTCACCGGTTCGCCCAGCGGCGCCAACGGCGTGGATGCCAAGCAACTCGCCTGGCTTGATCGTGAACTCGCGGCTTCGGACGCGGCGGGCGACATCGTCCTCGTCTGCGGTCATCATCCGCTGACCGCGCCTCTGCAACTTTCCAATGCTGGCGAAGTACTCGCCCTGCTCGCCAAACATCCGAGCGTGAAAGCCTATCTCAACGGCCATCACCACGATGGCGCGTATGGCGAGCACGAAGGGATTCATTGCGTCACGTTCCGGTCGATTCTCCATCGACCCGAAACGAACGCCTGGTCCGTGGCGCGGGTGTTTCCCGACCGCCTCCTCATCGAAGGATTCGGCCGGGAAGAATCACGCGAACTGAAGTTCCGCGCCTGAAGCGAATCACTTCGGCTGCACGTCCATCACCAGCACCTTCGCCCACCACGGCTTGAAGGTGTCGATGAACACATGGTGGTCGGGATCGACCTGGTAGGCGTCCTGAGCTTCGATGGATTCGAAGGTCATCGACAGCGCATAGTCCCAAGAAGAATCGATCACGGGGCGTTCCATCACGGGTGCCGGAACACCCCAGAGGCCGCTCACCAATCCCGGGAGAGTCAAAAGCTTGGCCAAACCGGCTTCGAATTCCGCGCGGTCGGCCGCGTTTTTACGATCTTCGTTCAGCCAGAAATAAACATGGTGTTCCATGCCCCTCGTCTAATCGGCCCGGCTCCCGCGGGCAAGCGCCAGGGCCACCGCATTTAGAAATCTGGAACCGCGAATGGACACAAATCTACGCGAATAAGAAAAATCCTTCCGTCATTCGCATGGCAGTCCGGTCACTTTGGGGAACGAACATCCGATTGGATTTCTGAATTCGTGTTCATTCGCGTGAATTCGTGGTTTTCAAAAATCCCAGTGCGGTCGCCCTGGGGCAAGCATCGTCCGCTCCTTGCATGCCGGTCATTTCTAGCGGATTCTGCGGAATGCACTGGCACCCCATTTGCCGCTCTCTCGCCGTTGGCGCGGCGGGCGTTTCCCTGCTCACCGCCTCGTGCACCAGTTTTGAAACGAACGCCCGGCGATCCTCGGAAGCTCGCGAACAAGCCAACCCCTTGCCTGTCGCGGGAGGCAGCATCGCCCTGTTGGTCCTGCGCTCCACGGCGGTGGCGACGGTGAAGCAACCTGTCACCACCCTGCGAACCGGCGGCGCTCTGGCCCTCAACCGGACCCGGGAACTCATCCGCTCCAACATTCCGTTGGACCGCGTCCCGCGCGAACTACCGCCGTACGCGCCCGGGAGCGAAGAGTTCGAACGCGCCTTGGAGCGAAACGGTTGCCGGAGGATAGGACTGGGGACGATTCGCCCGCTGGTCGACGGCCGCGAATTTTTCCCCGCCTATCTGGCCGAAATCAAAAAGGCCACGCGATCCGTCGACACCCAGCTCTACATTTTCGACAACGACGACACTTCGGTTCGATGCGCGGATCTTCTGCGCGCCCGTTCGGATGAAGTGCGCGTGCGCGTGTTGTTCGATGATTTGGGAACCACGATGGCTCACGCGGCCGCCCCCGAAACGCCCGCGCCGCGAGGCTTCACGCCGCCCGTCGACATCAGCGAATATCTGAGCAGGGGCTCCAACGTGCATGTCCGGAGAAACCTCAATCCGTGGCTGGTATCCGATCACACCAAACTCATCGTCATCGATCGAAAGCGCGCCTTTCTCGGAGGGATGAACATCGGTCGCGAGTATGAATCCGAGTGGCACGATCTCATGGTCCAGGTGGACGGCCCCGTGGTGGAGCAGCTCCAACGCCAATTCAATCGGGCATGGCGGAAAGCCGGGCCAGGTGGCGACCTCGCCTTGTTCCGTGCGCCGCGCCGGCACCGGCAAGTCGCAGGCGAAGGCGTCCCGCTGCGAATTCTTCGTACCGACCCTGCCGAAGGGACTTATGAAATTCTTAAAGCCTTCCGTCTCGCGATCCGCGCGAGCAAGAAGCGTATCTGGATCGAGAACCCCTATTTCTCAAACGACGATATCGCCGACGAACTCATCGCCGCCGCACGCCGGGGCGTGGATGTGCGCGTGATTCTTCCCACCCGCGGCGATTCCGGACTGATGGAAGCCGGCAACCGCGCGACCGCCCAGTCTCTCATGGCCGCGGGCGTGAAGGTCCTGCGCTACCCTGGCATGACGCATCTGAAAATCATGATCTGCGATGGCTGGGCGACGCTCGGTTCCGCCAACCTCGATGTCCTCAGCCTGCGCATCAACGGTGAGCTAAATCTGGCGTTCAACGATCCCGCCACCGTGCGTGTATTTGAAAAGCGGATCTTCGAAACCGACTTCCGCAAATCCCGGCCGTTCCACTTTTCCGAAGTCAATCGCCCGCTCGATCCCGTGGCCGAGGCCATTGCGGATCATTTCTGAGGTCGTCTCGAATGGCAAATCGCTGGGAAAGAATGCCGACCGACTCAAAAGCTAAGAACTACCCTGATCATCGCTTTTGAGCCCGTCGGCATAAATTTCTTAGCAGGCAAAGCCACGTTTAGCGTGGCGACCGCGACGGCGCAGTAGCGCCAGCATGCCGAGTCCGCCGAGCACCGTGGCACCGGGCTCCGGAACCACCGTCAGCGAGCCACCGCCATCGATGAACTGCGCGCCATTGCCGAACAAACTGTTAAGCTCGGCGGCGTCATATGTGCCGGCTGACAGCGGATTGCTATTGAACGTGAAGGAACCAAACGTGAGGTCTTGATCCAGATTCAGTTGGTCATTCGTGCCATGACCACCCATCAAAAAATCAACCATGGAAAGGTTGTAATCTTGCCCGAAATCCAGCCTCGCGACAGCCGCCGTCGCTCCGCCGGTGTTGTTCGTGCCCCCACCCAGATCGAATGTGCCGGTGAAACCGGAGAGATCGCCGGCGAACGAGATGGTCATCACCGGGTTGCCTGCAGGATTGTTTCCCCCTCCCGCTATATGCAAGAGGGCGTCCCCGCTGAGCGTCGAGGTGATGGTCAGCGTGGTGTTGGAAGTTTGAGCCACGCCGAGATAGGACTCCGAAGCGACCTGCAGAGTACCAGCCAAGGTGGTGCTTGAGGCGACGTTGGGAGAATAACGGACGGATCCGCCATTGAGGATCAGATTCGCGTTTGAAGTCGAACCGGTACTGCCTTTCAGGAGCGCTTCAGTGCCTGCTTCGATCGCGAGAGAATCGCCGGCGAACACGGTGCCATTATCGCGCACGCGTCCCGTCGTGGTAGTCCCGAGGTTATTCACGGTAGCCGCATAAAAGCCTCCCGAGGTAATATAGCTATTGCCGCTCGTGGGGGAAGCGGATGGCGTTCCCCAGAGAGCGGTGTTCCAATTGCCGAACGAGGTATCATTCGCCGCGTTGGCGGTTTGGATAATCGTCGCCGCGTGCGCGCCCGGCGCCAATGCGCCTACGAGGAGCAACGAAAGAACGGACCAGTTTCGGGAGGGCATTTTCATGAAGGGTTCGATGGATGGAGGAAGGCGTCACTGTACGTGAATCGGCAAAGCCTAGGACGAGTGTCGGCTTGCGCATATTGAGAAAATGCGAAATATGAGTAAAAATATGCGCATAGAAAACGAACGGAGAATCGCTTTGCTGTATCCCGCATCCGTTCCATGGTTCGCACGGCTCATGGGCGGAGTCCGTCAGTACGTAAGAGAAAACGACTTGGATTGGCGGCTATTCAGCAGCCCTCCAGCAATTCACGGCACGGCGGAGTCCATTTTATGCGTTCGCTCTTTGGAGGGATGGAAGCGCGACGGCGTGATTCTAGCCACCAGTGATAAACGCGAATTACAAATGGCGCGAAGGACGAAGATTCCGATGGTGAATCTGGCTGCGGGTTTGGCGGATTCCCATGGAATTCCCAGAGTCATGGTGGACCACTATCGAGCGGGACAGATGGCCGCCGATCATTTGCTTGGCCAAGGATTAAGGAACCTTGCGTTCTTCGGTTGGAGCGATCTCTGGTACTCCGAACGGCGACAGTCGGGTTTTGCCGATCAAGCGAAGAAGTCCGGCGCCAGCATGACGTCCTTTCTTCAACAGGCGAACCATGCCGCGAACCAGAGTTGGTCACAATCGATGACCGGCATCACGAAATGGTTAAAGCTGCTGCCGAAGCCGGTGGGGATATTCGCCGTGCATGATTATCGAGCTCAAGTGTTGATTGAAGCCTGCCAGGAAATTCAGTTGCGCGTTCCGGAGGACGTCGCCGTCATCGGAATGGACAACGATGAGATCGTTTGCGAGCACTCGGCTCCCAAGTTGACGAGCATTTCCCGCAACTCGGAACGGGTCGGCTGGGAAGCGGCAAGGCTCCTTGAAAGGCTCCTCGAAGGAGGACAGCCGGAGCAGGACGATGTCCTCGTCGAGCCGGACTCCGTGACGGTTCGGCAATCTACGGACATGCTGTATTGTACGGACCCAATCGTACGACGAGCGCTCGACTATATGATGGAGAATCTGAAAACTCAGTTCAATATTACCCACCTTGCCGAATACGCGGGCGTCTCGAAAAGAACGCTTGAGATGCGCTTTCGTGAAGGAACGGGAACCTCACCTCATAACTATCTTTCCCGGCTGCGGGTGAAGCGTGCGCAAGCTCTTTTGCAACTTCCCCAAAAGCGCGCAATCCAGCAGATCGCGACCGAATGTGGATTCGGGACCATGCCTACGTTTTACGCGGCATTCCACCGTGTCACCGGAAAGTCGCCGGCTGGCTTCAAGCGGGATGCCGTCGCACAAACAACGGCGGGTGACGTGCCTTGAACCCGCTAAATCGCAATTTGAGCCACCCGGTCATCGCCATGGGTCGGCTCGCTCACGAATGGTGGAGGACCATCTTGTGAATAGCGGACTCTTTCCCGGGAAAAAACATGGGCGCGAACCCGTTTCCGGATTCGCGCCCAAATGAGCACATTCCCCCCATGATTCCCTTAGCGATTCACCAGACTTGCTCCCCCCGGATTCGCCTGGCTACTTCTCGCTTCGGACCTATTGGAACATGATGAAGAAGGTTTGGCGGTTAGACCTCGCCGCTCTTCACGGTTAGAGAATGAGGGATATTTCCTTGTAAGAAAAGGCTTACACGGTCCCGTTTCCGGCCAACTGGAGTCAAAACCGGCCCCAGGGGGTCGGACAAAGGGGTGCCGCCCCCCTGTAAGCCGGATTCTGTCCATTCCCGGAGGAACTGGACGGCCATTTCTCTTCCCGCTTTCGCGGGACTCCGCTTGCGCGGAGGGCGACTAATACCCGGGGATTCTGAACGGGCGGGCGACCCTTCCCCTGTTTTGTCTTGCACCACGTGGGGTTTACCGTGCCCCGGCGGTTACCCGGCCGGGCGGTGGGCTCTTACCCCACCCTTTCACCCTTACCTGATCCCTTGCGGGCCATCGGCGGTTTGCTCTCTGCTGCACTTTCCGTCCGGAGGCCTTGACGCCTCCGTCCCCCATTTTCATGGGGCACGCTGCCCTATGGTGTCCGGACTTTCCTCAATCCCGCGAGGCGGGACAGCGACCGTCCGGGGAGCGGCGGCGGGAAACTCGCCTATCCCGCGCGGTTTTCAAGGAAATAAGACTCAACGCCCGATCCAGAACACGTCGAGGAAGAACCAGATGATCATCAACCCACCGATGACGAGTTTTACGATCATCCCGGCGAGCGTGCCGACCACCGAACCGATGCCGGAAACCGCGGCCGGTTTGGGATGACGTTTCTCGACCACGATTTCGGCGATCATCGCGCCGGCGAGCGGCCCGAGCAACAAACCGAAGGGCAGGAAAAACATCCCGGCAAGGCTACCGATAAACGCACCGAGCGCTCCCCATTTCGTGCCGCCGAACCAACGCGTGCCCGCCGCCCCGCTGGCGAACTCGATCGCCTGCGAAATCGCCATGAACGCCGCCAAAATCAGAAACGACCACCAGGCGAGACCCGATTCTTCCCGCCCGAGCATCAGCCGATGCGCCACCGCCGCGATCAACAAAATCAAATGCCCAGGCAATATCGGGAGAATGCAGCCGACCAATCCGGCGATGAGCAGGCAGGACGTCACCACCCAGGCGAAGGTGCTTCCGACCGTGCCCCATCCGCCCCAACCGAGAATCGAGTCCCACGTCATGGGATTTGAGATTTCAAATTTGAGATTTGAGATTCGAAATTAACGAAGCATGGCCGCGGCCTTTTCAATCGACTGCACCAGCGCTTCCACGTCTTCTCCTGTATTGTAGAGGGCGAACGACGCGCGGGTCGTGCCGGTGACGCCGAAGCGCGCCATCAGCGGCTGGCAGCAATGATGGCCGGTGCGAACGGCCACGCCCATTTGGTCGAGCAAAGTACCAAGGTCATAGTGGTGGACACCTTCCAAGGCAAACGACAGCGCGCCCGCCCGGTCATCGGGACCGAAGAAACGGATGCCCGGCAGCTCCGCCAGCGCGGCGGCGGCGCAGCGGATGAGTTTCGTTTCGTGCGCGCGAATCGCGTCGAGGCCGATGCCATCGACGTAATCGAGCGCCGCCGCGAGCGTCAGCCCGCCTTCGATGTTCGGCGTGCCGGCTTCGTATTTGAACGGCAGATCGTTGTAGGTGGTCTTCGCGAAGGTGACCTCTTTGATCATCTCGCCGCCGCCCCGATAGGGAGGCAACGCTTCGAGCACCTCGCGTTTGCCCCATAGCGCTCCGGTGCCGGTCGGCGCGTAAACCTTGTGACCGGAGAACGCGAGGAAGTCGCAGCCGAGCGCCTGCACGTCGATCTTCAGGTGCGGAGCCGCCTGAGCGGCGTCGATCAACACCAACGCCTCCGCCCCTTTCGCCTTGGCGATCATTTCCTCGACCGGATTGACCGTGCCGAAGGCGTTGGAAATCCAGTTGAAGGCGACCAGTTTCGGCTGCTCTTCCAACAATTTGCCATACGCCTCCTGATCGAGCGTGCCGTCGTCATGGCACGGGATCACGCGAAGCTCCGCGCCGGTTTGCTCGCAGAGCATCTGCCACGGCACGATGTTCGAGTGATGTTCGAGATTGGAAAGGAGCACTTTATCGCCCCGGCCGATCCAGCCCGAACGGGCCAGCGCGATGGCCACCAGGTTGATGCCGTCGGTGCAGCCGGATGTGAAAATCACCTCGTCCTGATGGTCGGCGTTCAAATGCCGGGCGATCGTCAGCCGGGCGTTCTCGTAAGCTTCGGTCGCCTCGCGGGCGAGCGTGTGGGCGCCGCGATGAATGTTGGCGTTGAGATGCTCATAATAATGCCGCGCCGTTTCCAGAACGGCCAACGGCTTCTGGGTCGTCGCCGCGTTATCGAGGTAAACGAGCGGCCTCCCGTTGATCCGGCGTTGCAGGATCGGGAAATCGCGGCGGAGAGTGGCGGCATCCAGCATGAGCGGGCGGACGATGACACGGGACCCGTCCGGTGCCAAGGGCGGCTTGTCCGTCGTGACGCAGTAGCCACGCGCCCTGTCACCCGCGCGGCTCCCAGAGGTCACAACTGCCCCAGGGACTTCTTCTGGAACTCCGCGTCGCGCTGCTTGCGGAGGTATTCCATGTATTTCCGCTGCGCGGCCAGATTCGGGTCTTCGACGGCGGTCTGGCCGTATTTTTTCCAGGGGCCGTAAGGAACCTGACTGGCTTCGACGAAGCGCCAATGGACTTTTTGACCGGAAACCACTCCGAGGTAATCCCGGATGGCAGGCGAAATATCGATGCCCGCGCCTTGGTTCGATTGGTTGCGCGGGGGTTTGTTGCCGAAGACGTATTCCCAATCGTCGGTCACCCAGGGACCACAATCCTCCCATTGGGCGTAACAACTTTTCCCTGCGTAGAAAATCTGCAGCCACCGGCCTTTGCAGACCGTTTTTCCCGGCTCCGGATTCAGGCGATTGAACCACGGGATGACTCGCGACGCTTCCGGTCGATGAGCGCCAAAGCTCTGCACGTCGTTGTAGGGAAGCGCGATGTAGAAAGGATTCAGCTTCGGGGAAAAGTTCTTCGGCCGGAACTCGCCGCTACGGGGATCGGCGATGCGGGCGGCGGGTTCGGGATCGTCGTAACCGCCGAAATTGCCCACCCACGAAGTATCCCACGACGATTTAGTGTTCGGCACCGGATTCCGGTCGCTCGGCAATTCGCCGATCCAGAACACCGTCGCGGTGACATGGGTCTTCCACGGATACTTGACCGGTGTCTGAGGAGCCAGCGGACGCGCCGGTTGCTGCGGCATCACGTTCGCCGTCGGGATCACCACGCGCGGCGTTTGCGCGGCGGCGAAGCCGGACAGGATCGTGCATAACGGCACGATCAGGACAGCGATAAACCTGGGGGGGGACATGGACGGGTTTTTCGCGATGGTCGAGGAGCAGCTACTTTCCTCCTTTTGGGAGCTTACGGCAATCTAAAAGTTGATGGTTAGGAGTTGATAGTTGATGGGCAGAGTTCCGTCCGCAGGTTTCCGGACCTCCTGGAGACTTCGTTGCTGGGGGCCGTTCGCAGGCAAACCCGTTCGAGAATTGCAGGACCTGAAAGCGGTCCCTAGCTCGACTCTTTCCATCAACAATCAACTCTCAACCATCAACCTTCCCCTCAAAACTTCCGCAGCACCGTGTCGTGCTTCAGGCGGTCGATCGCCTTCGGATGATCGAGGGTGAAATGCAGGCCGCGGGATTCTTTCCGTCGGATCGCGCAGTCGACGATCAACGAAGCAACGCCTACCAGATTCCGCAGCTCCAGGATGTCCGCGTTCACCCGGTGTCCCCAGTAAAACTCGCGCACTTCTTTGGTGAGATTGCGCAGGCGGGTGGCGGCGCGACGCAGTCGGTTTTCGGTGCGCACGATGGAAACGTAGTCCCACATCAAGCGGCGGATCTCGTCCCAGTTGTGATAGATCACGACCAGTTCGTCGGGTTCCGCCACATCGCCATGCTCCCATTCCGGGATCGCCGGGCGGGTTTCCGCCATTTTGCCGGGCGCATAGAAATTCAACGCGTCGGCCAAGGCGCGACGGGCGAGCACGTTGCCTTCGAGCAACGAATTCGATGCCAGACGATTCGCCCCGTGCAAGCCGGTGCAAGCTACTTCGCCGATCGCATACAAGCCCTTCAGCGTCGTCTTGCCGTTCACGTCGGTGACCACGCCGCCGCATTGGTAATGCGCGGCGGGCACCACTGGAATCGGCTGCGTTTCGCAATCGAGGCCGTACTTGAGAAGCGTCTCGTAGATGTAGGGAAAATGCTCGCGCATGAAGCCCTTCGGCTTGTGCGTGACGTCGAGATACACGCAGGGAGCCCCGGTGCGTTTGATCTCCTGGTCGATCGCGCGGGCCACAATGTCGCGCGGCGCCAGCGAACCGCGCGGATCGATCTTGCGGGTGAAATCTTCGCCCTTCGCATTGATCAGGATGCCGCCTTCGCCCCGCACCGCCTCGCTTACGAGGAACGAGCGCGCTTCGGGTCCGATCGCTGCCGGGTTGTAGAAGCAGGTCGGGTGAAACTGGATGAACTCCATGTTCGCCACGCTCGCGCCCGCCCGCCAGGCCATCGCCGTACCGTCGCCGGTCGCCGAGTCCGGGTTGGTCGTGTAGAGGTAAACTTTCCCGCAACCGCCGGTCGCCAGCACCACGCGGTCGGACTCGAACACGTTCACCTCCCCCGTTTTCCGGTCGAGCACGTAAGCTCCGATCACCCGGTCGTCGACCACCGCGCCGAGCTTCGACGTGGTGATCAAATCGATCGCGTAGTGATGCTCGAGCAGTGTCAGATTGGGCGTTTGACGCGCGGTTTCCAACAAGCCGCTGATGATCGCCAAGCCGGTGGTGTCGCGTGAATGCAGGATGCGCCGGTGCGAATGGCCGCCTTCTTTGCCGAGGTGATAGCCGCCGTTTTCCCGGTCGAATTGAACGCCGTAGCCGGTGAGATCGTCGATGGTCTCCGCGCCTTCCGCGATGATTTGGCGGACGACGGCTTCGTTGCAAAGCCCCGCTCCGGCGTCGAGCGTGTCGGCCACATGCGATTCGAGCGTATCGCCCGCGTCGCGAAGTCCCGGCGGCAAAACCGAAGCGATGCCGCCTTGGGCCCAAGCGGTGTTGGATTCCAACGCCTCGCCCTTCGCCAGCACGATCACCGACCCGTGTTTGGCGGCACGGATCGCGAAACTCAGTCCGGCGATGCCGGCGCCGATGACAAGGAAGTCGGCGGTCATGTGGGGGCGCAGCATTGGAGGCATCGACCGACTGGGAAAGGGAAATTTGCCGTAGCTCCATCGCCGCGCCTTGACCCTGCCGCCGCCAGCCGTCACCGCTCTGCCCGTGAGCGCCTTCATCACCGGCACCGATACCGGCGTGGGAAAAACCCGCGTCACCCGACTTTTGCTCGAAGCCTTGCGGGCCGAGGGGCGCGACGCCGTGGGCTACAAACCCGTTTCCAGCGGGGATCGCGAAGACGCACGGATTCTCGCGGAAGCCTCGGGAAACCTCGATCTCGATGCGGTCAATCCGGTCGCCTTTCAATCCGCTCTCGCTCCCTACGTCGCCGGGATGTTGGAAAACCAACGCCTCGACCCCGCGCAACTCCTTACAGGCTATCGAGCGCTCGCCGACGCGCACGAGATCGTGCTGGTGGAAGGCGCGGGCGGCTGGGAAGTGCCCCTCGCCCCCGGCTATCGAATTTCGGACCTCGCCGCCGACCTCGCCCTGCCCGTGATCGTGGTCGCCGCCAATAAACTCGGCGCGCTCAACCACATTTTACTGACCGTCAACGCGATCCGGGCGCGTGGACTGACCTGCGCCGGAATCGTTTTGAACGAACTCGAGGACGAACTCGACACCGCCCGCATCACCAATAAGGGCGTAGTCGAAGACCTGACCGGTGTTCCCTTGCTCGCCCATATCATCCATGGACAGGACTTCCTGGACGTGGAGGATTTCAAGGAGTGGGGACATTCTTGTCCCCGATAAAGACGGGACACGAATGTCCCGACTCCCTGCGTCTTCCCGCTTGATTTCACCGCTTCCGTCCGCCTTGTTCCCTTCGTCCTTCGGCTTTTCCCATGCAGCTCACTTCACTCCCAGACACCGCCGGTCATTTCGGAAAATTCGGCGGCATGTTCGTGCCTGAAACGCTCATGGCGCCGCTGCAGGAACTGACGCTCGCCTACGAAGCCGCCCGCCGGGATCCCGCGTTCCAACAGGAACTCGACGGCTTGCTCGCAGATTACGTCGGCCGCCCGACACCGCTTTATTTCGCCGAACGTTGGACGGAAAAACTCGGCGGCGCGAAAATTTACCTGAAGCGCGAAGACCTCCTTCACACCGGCGCCCACAAGATCAACAACGCGATCGGGCAAATCCTGCTGGCGAAGCGCCTCGGCAAGAAACGCATCATCGCGGAAACCGGCGCCGGCCAGCACGGCGTCGCCACCGCCACCGTCTGCGCCCGTTTCGGCATGGAATGCGTGGTTTACATGGGCGCGGTCGACATGGAACGCCAGGCGCTGAACGTCGCCCGCATGCGCTTGATGGGCGCCGAAGTCCGCGCCGTCACGGCCGGTCAGGCGACGTTGAAGGAAGCCGTCAACGAAGCGATGCGCGATTGGGTCGCCACGGTGGACCACACCCACTACATCCTTGGCTCCGCGCTCGGCTCACATCCGTTCCCGATGATGGTGCGCGATTTCCACCGCGTGATTGGCGTCGAAGCCCGGCAGCAGATTCTCGAAAAAGAAGGCCGCTTGCCCGACTTGCTCGTCGCCTGCGTCGGCGGCGGATCGAACGCAATCGGTCTATTCCATCCGTTCCTCGACGACACTTCCGTCCGCATGGTCGGAGTCGAAGCCGGCGGAGAAGGCATCATCCCCGAGCGCCACGCCGCCCGTTTCCAAGGCGGCAAACTCGGCGTCCTGCAGGGCACCAAGACCTGGTTGCTAGCCAACGCCGACGGGCAAATCGAACTCACCCATTCGATTTCCGCAGGCCTCGACTACGCCGCCATTGGACCGGAACACGCCAATTTGCAGGAAATCGGTCGCGCGGAGTACACCTACGCCACCGACGACGAGGCGCTCGCCGCGTTCAAGGAACTCGCCCACACCGAAGGCATCCTGCCGGCGCTCGAAAGCGCGCACGCGATGGCTTACGTCTCGAAAATCGCTCCCACCCTGTCGAAGGACACGATCCTCATCGCGAATCTTTCCGGTCGCGGCGACAAGGACGTGGAACAAGCGGCGCGCTACTTGCTCAAGTGAAGTTCGGCCGGGCGAATTTTCGCCATTTTTGAACCATTTCCCTATTGCCAACGCCGGACCCGGTCGTTAATTTCCCGGCCCCGCCGGCAAGGCAAATAGCCTCGTAGTGTAATGGTAACACACCGGATTTTGATTCCGTATTTCTAGGTTCGAGTCCTAGCGAGGCTGCTCTCTTTCCCCGGCTCCCAGATCCAAAAGTCTCGTGGTGTAACGGTAGCACAACAGATTCTGACTCTGTTTGTTAAGGTTCGAATCCTTACGAGACTGCCATCTGATCCCAGGCCCGCTTCGGCGGGTTTTTTCGTTTCCTGGGAAGCACGGTCGAGCCGTCGTTCCCCGAACAGCACATCAAAGTGGAGAGGAGAGCGGATGGAGAGCTCCCCAGCCTGCGACTCAGGCCTTTATCGATCGAGACAACAAATTCCTCCGGCTCGCCCCGTTGCACACAAGCCGAACCGGAGTCGCTTCAAATTCAAGGTTTCTCCTGAGGCGTGGCAGCCTCTTTCGATTTAGCCAAAGCTTTGCGCACTTCGGCCTGCATCACGGGCATGACCTCCGCCATATAGACACCCATTTTTTTCATCGCGGATTTGCCTTCCGCCGAGCTGTAGAAATCCGCAAGCGCCTTGAGTTCATCCGCCGAAAAGGTTTTCTCCATGCTATCCTTCATGGCCTTGGTCACGCTGGCGACATCGAGATCCTTGGTCATAACATCGATGAATCGCTGACGCTGCGCTTCAGGCATCGTTTTCGCCATGCTGACGGCCATATCGGCGAAGAGTTCGGACGGCGGGGTCGCGGCCAAATAACGGTCCGCTTCCACGGCCCGATTCGCAGGGGTGTCCTCCAGCGCGAAACAAGTGGCGGACAAAGAAAACAACAAGAGAGCGACGGATTTCATGGAGAGATGGGGTGGTTTTCAAAAAGGGGTTATCCGTTCCAACAGACAACCCGTTGGATGGAAGTAATTACGACCGCGCCGTAACCGGCAATGAACAATTCCGTCGCTTGAGCATTTCCAGAAGCGTCCAACAGGCGGCGGCGGACGCCAGATGTTTCAACGGATGCCCGCCGATGATTCCGCCCGTCAGCCGGAAAATCCCGCCGTCGCACGCTTCCAGCACTTTCGCTAGCGCGTAAAAGCCCATGGCCAGCCACAGCAGCCCGCGATGGGAATAACGGCTCGGAAACAACGCCATCATCGCGGGGAGCACCAAGAGCGGCGCAAATTGCACCCAGGCGTAAAAGCGCAAGTCATCGAACTTCTGCCAGTGCGCGACACTCCAAAAACCCACCAACAGCGCGGGAAGAAGCATCCACCGTCCGAGGCGTTCGCCGACGTGTTCGCCTAACAAGGCACTCGTCATCGCCATGAACCCGATCGTCATCGGCAGACGATCCCAAACCAGCGAGGCGTTGTCGGGACGCAGATGATACCAACCGGAGCCGAAGCTCACCAAACCCACACCTGCGAAGAAAATCGACCAAGCCACGTTCATGCCCCCTTTTCTTTTCCGGCAGAATTTCAGTCCCGCGACTCCGGCGATCAGGAAGGGCAGATTCGAGATGACGTTTAAAAAGTTCGGAAGCCCGAACCAAGTCCCGCGATCGGCGAAGTCGTGATACCGCAAATCTTGGACGATCGGCGGACGATTCCACTAAATCGCCAGCGAGCCGAAAGCGAGGAGGAGCAAAGCAAAATGCCGCCAATCGAGCGCCGGCGGATTTCGAGTCATGGAGTCAGGCATCCGATGACGCATTGCAATCCGACAACTCCTTGGGCGGCAATGGGTTTTTTGCACGCCCGGGTGGAAACTTCGTCACCCGCGCAGGTTGAACCCGGCTACACGGTGGGCTATTTTGCTACGTTGGCAGGGTTTTTTCGAAATCCATGTCTTCAATTCGTTCGAGTCGTTGAAACGGCGCGGACAATCCAAAACCACAATTGTTCGAACAATGAAATCCATGTTCACACTCCTCGGTGTGGCCGCCATAAGCACCTTCGCGGTGACTGCGCAGACCACCACCGAAAAAACGACGGACGTGACCGCGAATCCGGATGGCAGCATGACCAAGACGGAAACGAAGATCACGACGTTCGATCCAGCGGTACGGACCAAGGTAGTGACGTATTTCGACGCCTACAAAACCAGTCCCTACGGTTTGCCACCGGCATGGGTCACGACCATGAAGGTGAAGGAAATTCCCGCTAGCTGGCGGACTCGCATCGCCCCGGGACTTGTGATCGCCGAAAAGGAACGCCCCTTGCTGGTGGCCGCTCCGCCTGACTTGGTGAAAGTCCTTCCGCCTCCCGCAGCCGGCATCCGCTATTACGTGGCGGGTGGCAACGTGGTGGCGGTCGATTCCAGCTACCGGGTGGTCGATTCCGTCGACGTGCCCTCGATCAAAATCGAAGTTGATGATTAACAGCAAGGATCATCGACCGACATGGCCGCGCGAGTGCGCGACCATTCCAAGAGGCGATCTCGCCCACGCGGGACCGCCTCTTTACTTGAGCACCGTGGACGCCGGGATCACCCATGCCGAAGGATGGGCGTTGAAACCGATCTTCGGATAATACTCCTCGGCATTGGGGGCGGATAAAAGGATCAGTTTCGCCTTCGCTCCAAGACGCGATTGCGTGAGGCGGATCAGTTCACGGCCGATGCCTTGCTTCTGGTAGGCTTCATCCACGGCAAGATCGGAAAGGTAGCAGCAATACTCGAAGTCCGTGACCGAACGGGCCACACCGACAAGTTTTCCGTTGTCCCAGGCTGTGCAAAGCAGGTCGGCGTTTTCCAGCATTCCTTGGATGCATTTCGAATCCTCCACCGGGCGACGCTCGGCCAAGGTCGAACGTCTGAGTAGATCGATGAATTCACCCTCGGTGATGGGCTGACAGATTCGGTAGCTGATGTTCATGAGTCCGCGTTCGTTAAAACATCCCGTGTTCGTTTGCCATTTCTTCGGGCTGAATCTGAGCGATATCCCATAACTCTTCAATCAAACCGTCGCGGAAGCGGAACAAATGCACGACCGCGATGTCCGTGGTCAACTGCGATTGGCGTAGACGGGAATGCACCGCGACAAAGTCGCCGTCCCGCAGGACATGTTGGATTTCGAAGAGCTTGTTCGGATTTTTTCCCGCGCTTTCCCGCATCCCTTTTTGCAGCGCGACCGCGTTCCCGGCGAAGTAGGGATTGTGATGACGGAACTCCGGGCTGATGTGCCGGGCGTACGCTTCGGCGACGCGTCCTAACGCCGCGTTTCGCAAAAACCCGGTCGCGATGGCTTTGAGATCCGGCGATCCAGCGGCGGAATTCATGATTCCACCCTTAGCCGCTTCTCACTCGGATGTCTTCCATAAGTTGGCACGAAATCCATATCCTCGCCCGCCATCAACAAGATCAACGGCAGCGGACTGATGCGATTCTTGCGCGACTTCGTTTCGGCCATGGTGGGCTTCTCTATCGCTGCTCGTCGTGCCGGACCTCGGGGGTGTCGACATCACTGTCACTGTCACCGTTTTGCCGCGCGTTCTTCGCGATCGATTCATAATTTTCGCGAACTTCATCGAGCTTCTCCTCCTCCATTTCTTCCAGATCGAGCATGGTGTTATGCGCGCCGCGGGTCGCCCGGATCAACTCATCGAGCTTGATGTGCAGGGCCTCGGTATCGCGGTTCTGGGTGCTTTGAATCAGGAACACCATCAGGAACGTAATGATGGTAGTGGCGGTGTTGATCACGAGTTGCCACGTGTCGCTGAATCCGAAAAGCGGTCCGGAAATCAACCAGAGGAGGATGATCCCCACGGCGAGGGCGAAAACGATGGATTTGCCGCAAAATTTCGCCGTGGCTTTGGTGAATTTGGAATACCAGGATTTCTGACCCATTCCACAGCATGGGGCATCTTTGAGCTTCACGCAATCGACGGATTCCGTGGAGCCAACCACTCCCGGCCGTAAGAAACCACATGGACGCCCGTGGAAAAGTGGCACACCGGTTCGCCCGGAAGAACCTCGATGCCGAGAGGCTCCAACAGATTTCCCTCTGTGACCATTTCCACCCGTTGTAGCGGCCAAGGCGCGTGATGCACCTCCACGCGGGCGAGTCCGCGCGGGGAATGGGAATAGAGACAATAGCGTTCGGTCGCCCAATATTCGAACGTTCCGGGTTGGGCGAAGAACGGATCGCCCTGCGGCCGAAAGCGAGCTTCGAAGCTTGTCCCGTCGCGACGCCGCAGACTGGAAAACGCGTGCCAGCCTTCGGTTTCACGGTGTCGCATCCGTGCAACATGATAGGGCAAATCGTAGAAATTCCTCCCGCCGAACACCACGGCACGCGACGCCGCGTCCAAACTGAAAAACCAAACGCCCGGCTTCCCGTCGACGGTTACGTAAGTCCGCACGTTCAATTCGGGAAAGGTTGAAAAAAACGGCAGATCCGGCAACGGACGGCGCATCACACCCGCCATGCGGAACGGCACCAAACCGATCCACGCCGTGCCCTCGAATCGATCAAGCTCCACACCGCCGGGCAAAAGCGCCTCCAGTTTCGACGCTTCGACCCGATGATGGATGAACGCCAGATCCAGCCACGATTGCCGCCAGGACCATGGCTTTGGGGGCAACGGCCACGGCCGGTGGCTGGTATGATGGAGGGCCGGATGCATGAACGATGATCCGAAAAGCCTTCCATGACTCGCCAGTCATGCCAATCCGAACAAGCCTCGCGGGGTTCCAACCTTGACCGCCCCGGCTCGCTCACGTTTCTTCCCGCAGCGTGGACAAGGTGGACATTCCGAAAAAGGCCATTTACCGGCTTTCGATCTATCACCGCTGCCTCCAGCGGCTGAAGGACAACGACGTCGAAACCGTCAGCTCCACCGCGCTCGCCCGCGCCGCCGGGGTGAAGCCCGCCCAACTCCGCAAGGATCTCGCCTATTTCGGGCAATTCGGCACACGCGGCCTCGGCTATCCGGTCGACGCGCTTTCCGCGGTGATCCGCGAAACGCTCGGTCGCCAGCGACTGCAACCGGTCGTACTGATCGGCGCGGGTAATCTCGGCTCCGCCTTGCTGCGCTATCCGGGTTTCCAGAAAGAGGGCTTCGAGGTGGTGGCGGCTTTTGACGCCAACCCCGACGCCGCCCGCGCGCGCGGCGTGGCGATTCCGGTGCTGACGGATGCCGAGCTCGACCCGTTCGTACATGAGCACTCGATCAAGCTTGCGATTCTCTGCGTTCCGGCCGAGTTCGCCCAATCGATCGCAAACCGGCTTGTCGCGGCGGGTGTTCAAGGCATCTTGAACTTCTCCCCGATCCTTCTCGAAGTCCCCGCCGACGTCACCGTCAACAATGTCGATCTCGCTCTCGAACTGGAACACCTCAGCTACTTCATCCGCTGAGCGTCTCATGATCCGCCCGGCTCTCGCGCTCGTCCTCGCGGCCTGCCTGACCGCGTGCAAGCGCCCCGAAACGGAAAAACCGTCTTTGGACGCGGCAACCCCGCCCGCCGAATCCATCCAAGCCTCTTCGGATCAAACCCCAGCCGCTTCCGCCGGGCAACCTGCCGTTGAGGTCGCGCCGCCTGTCGTGGCAACTCCGCCTACGGCTCCCGAACCGCCGCCCGCGCCGCCGGAACCTCCCGCCCCGCCATTCCCCCGGGGTGGCAGGCGTTTCGTAGTCGGCGAAGCGAACGATTTGCCATTGCCCGTCGTTTGCCGTCGCGGGCAGCTCGACGTCTACGAGCGCCTTCTCAAGAGCCAGGACGTTTTACCCTCTCCCGAGGAGCTTCGCTTTGAACAACTGCTCAACGCGTTCGACCTCCGTCCGCATGGCGTCGCCGTGGTGGCGAAAGGCGTCACCGTCATGGCGGAAACGCTGGCTTGCCCGTGGAAACCTTCGTCCACCCTGCTACTGGTGCGTTTCGAAAATGGCACCAACGCCTCTCACGATCTAACCGCGACGCTTCATTTCGAACCCGCCGCCGTTTCGCGATATCGACTGTTGGGCACCTCCGATGAAGCCGCCGCCGAGGCACCCTTGCCCGCTTCGGTGCCCGCCAAATCCGGCACGACGCTTTTGATCGAAATGGAACTCCGCGCTCCCGCCCCGAAGTTCGGCCAAGTCCGTTGGTCGGTCGACGGTTCGCCTGCGCCTCCGCTCAACCTCGATCGCGCTCCCGCCGCCGAGCCGAGCGACGATGCCCGCTTCGCCTCCTTGCTGGGCGCGTTTTCCCTCTGGCTGGCGAAAGATCAGCCGGAAATCCTCGACGGCCCGGTGGTCGCCGGACTCGCCCGGGAATGCGTAGCGGAGGATCTGTCCGCTGACCGCAAGCAAGCGCTCGTGCTGATCGCCAAGGCGCTGGAAAAGGAATCGCCGGAAGCCGGAAACGGAGAAACGGAAGCCGATCATTAGGACTCCTTTTTCTTGAACCATGGCATACCCGCGGGGGGATCGGGCCTGCGATCCTCCGGTCTGCCTGTTGCACGCGGGCACATATCCGCAAACGAAAAAGATGTCTTTCTGACATAGGCGGGCGGCCCGGCTTCTCACGATTTTCACACAAAGGAACCTTTCGTGAGCGGGTTTTTTTGGTTTAGTGCCTGAACCGATGCGCGCCCTCCTCCCCGCCATATTGTTCCTTGTCGCCGTGGCCGCGGCCCAAGAGCAGGCACCGGCTGCGTTCAGCCAGGGTCTGGAGCGGCTCGCGGCCCTGGGGCTTCCCCCGATGAAAGACGCGGAATGGGTGAAAGCGCCCGCCGATTCTACAATCGAAAGTTTCTCCCAAAGTTATGAGTTCCGCGAGATGGGAGTCAAACTGGGTGGGAGTGCCTGGATGTTGCCGGGTGATCCGGCGCAGATGATGGGTTTCGGCACCGCCGAGCGGAATCGGATTGCGAACGCCGCGGCGGAAAAGGCGGAGCAAGCTCCGGAAGAGCTGAATGTGCTTCAGAAAGCCTTTCGCAACTATGCGGCGAAGAAAGAGAAGGAAGGCGGAACGCCCGCACCGGCACCGAAGACGAAATCCGATCTCGCCGAGGCGGATGTGAAGCTGATGACGGACGCCTTGGCGAAAGAAGCGGTCCGGAAAGAATTGCAGGAGGATATGGGCTACGGCCGTTACGGGCTATCGGGCCGCCTACTGATCTTCTGCGCTCAGCTCCATGCGGCTGGCAAGACCGAGCCCGCCGATCGCTTGGCCGCGGCGATCTTCGATCTGGCCCCCGACAAAGGCGCCGTGATCGACGCGGCGATCTCTCATTTCGCCGAGAAGGAATACGAGCAGGCGACTCAGGCGTTCTTCGAAAAACGGGACTGGGCCGCCTACGAAACCACCCTGAAGGGCCTCCTTGCGAAATACCCACGGGGTTGGGAGCAGGCCGGAGCGGTCGCAATGCTCATGAGCCCTCTTGAGAAACGGGTAAAGGGGGAGAAACCTCCCACCCCATCCTTGCCGCAAATCGGACTGAAACCGGAAACTTTGTCCGCCCTCGATGAGATGCTTGAGTCGCTCGACACTTCCAGCATCTCGGATGATGAGCTGGCTCGGGCAAATGGCGTGGATTTGAAGGAAATCCCCCAGCAGCAACGCGCCCGCTATCTGGCGATGCTGCGACAGGGGAGCCTCGGTAACCGCAACCGGGAAATCTGGCTGCTCACCAAGCCCAAAACAGGCAAGGATCCCGCGGCGAAACTGAAAGCGATGGGGATGGACGGCCTGATCGCGCTCGCGGCAGTCGTCACGGATGAAACGCTGACTCCCATGCCACTCGGGTCCGGCGACCGCAGCACTCATTATTACTATAGGAGCGATCGCTCGCCGGAAGAGATTGCGAAGGAAACCTTTTCCCGGATGAAGCGGCCCTCAAGTCGTGGCGAACTTGCCTTCGCGATCCTTCAGGATGTGATTCCCTCGGAGGAAAGCAGTTCGGGTGTCGCGGATGCGGAGACCATGCGGGCGATGGCCGTGGATTTCTGGAAGCAGCACCGGAACAAATCCGCGGTCGAACTTGCCGAAGTCTATTTGTCCAGCAAGAGCCGGTTTCACCGCGAGCTGGCCGGGCAATTCCTCGCCACCCATTCCGAGCCCGCCGCGTATGCCGTTTTCGAGAAGATCGTCCTTTCGTCCGGCGAGCCCGCTGCGTTTTCCTCCTTGGTCGAGGCCTATCTCGATGCCCGGAAAGAAGCGGGAAAACCCTTCTTCGACGCTTACGCGAAGCAGCTCCGCGAGGCACTGCCCGCGTCGGGAGAGGATGAAGACGAGGATTGGGAAAGCTCCCAGGGAAGCTATCAGATCAAGAACGCGGGTGGCGTGGAAAAATACCTGAAGAAGCTCGCGCTGAAAGTTGGAGGAGTGCCGATCAAACAACTTTTGGAAGCCGCCCTCAAAGCCGCTCCCGGCGAGGGTGACGACGAGGCGAACTCTCCTCTCGCCGCTCTTTCGGACGCGATCGCCAAACTGCCGTTTCCCGAAGCGTTGACCCTGATCGGCGAAGCCGCTCCGCGGGCGAGCACGCCGCAGTTGATGGAAATGTACGGCATTCTCCTGAATTCGATCTACAACCGTCGCGGCGAAGGCATCTTTATCGATACGCCGAAGAAAGTGGATCTGACGGCCGAGGCAATCGCTCTCTGGAAGCCGCTTCTTGTCAAAACCGACGTTCTGCCGGAGAAAGGGGAGTTTGCCAGGTGGGCGCGCGGTTGCGGTGCCCGGACGGTGGGAGACGGCACCACGCTACTCATGGAGGTATGCGCTTTCCCCGCCTCCGGCTACGCCTTCCAGGTTTTCGCGATCACCGGAAGTCCCGGCGAGTTGCTGCCTTTCGTCAAGGCACGGGTGGAGGCATGGATTGCCGGCAAGGAGCCGGCTCCATGGCCGGATGCGGAGAAGGTCGCGGCCGAGCGCAGGGCCGAGATCGAGGCGAAGCTCGTAGCCCTTCCCGTGAAGGAAATCCTGCCTTTCACCACCACGTTGAGCATCGACGAAAAACTATGGGTCGCCACCTTGGTTTCCCAATATGGGCCCGACAAGGAAGCGCCCCCGGCTCTGGCGGAACTCAGCGAGACCGTCATCGATCTTAGACCCTTCGGAGACAGCTTCCCACACGATGCCGCGCTGCTTGAGAGACTGCGGATCGCCAACGGCTGGCGGATCGATAGTGCAAACCTCGAAAAGCTCGCCGCGCGCATGGCCGGAGAAGCCAAGGAATTCTCCGGTGGTAGGGTCTTGTTTTACCAAGCGCCCATGGGCCTCGGCGTGATCGCGACCGCTTCAAAGAATACGAATCCGGAGACAGAGGCGATGTTCGGGCAGCCGTTCCAGCGCTTTGCCAACGCCTTCGAAGAACAGGGCAATCCCCAGGCCATGGTCTGTCTGTCCGTGAATAACACCGCGGACTATTGGAAAGTCGTGGAGGGAAAGGTCACCAGATTGGAAGCCCCGGAAGCCCGCCGTTCCGCTCTTAATGCCTTGGCAAGCCGTCGCGAGAGCAAGCGGTTCCCTCCATTTTACATTCAGGTCATCGCACTCACTCTGGAAGACGCCCGTAGATTTCACGACGAACCATAGCTATGCCAGCAACACTCGAACCCGCCGCACGCTGGGAACAATTACAGGAACGCGCCTCCGCGATCCGCAAGGAAACCTCCCGCGTGATCGTGGGGCAGGAAGAAATCGTCGAGCAATTGCTCACCTCGCTCTTGTGCAAGGGCCACTGCCTCTTGGTCGGAGTGCCCGGCTTGGCCAAGACGCTGCTGGTGTCGACCCTTGGCCGGATTCTCGGGCTCAAATTCCAGCGTATCCAATTCACTCCGGATCTGATGCCTTCGGACATCGTGGGCACGGAGATCCTGCAAACCGCGGATGACGGCTCGCGCGAGTTCAAATTCGCGGCGGGACCGATCTTCGCGAACCTGTTGCTGGCCGACGAAATCAACCGCACGCCGCCGAAGACTCAGGCCGCGTTGCTGGAAGCGATGCAGGAAAAGCAGGTCACCGTAAACGGCGTGACGCGCCGCCTGGAGGAGCCTTTCACCGTCTTCGCCACCCAGAATCCCATCGAGCACGAGGGCACCTATCCTCTGCCCGAAGCCCAGCTTGACCGCTTCCTCTTCGAACTGAGAATCGGCTACCCGAGCATTGAGGAAGAGGAACAGATCGTGCTCCGCACCACCGGCCGCGACATTCCGGAACCAAAGATCCTGCTGGATGCGGCCGGTGTAATGGATCTCCAGGATGCGACGCTCGACGTCCCGCTGCCGGACTCGGTCGTGAAGGCGATCCTGAAACTGGTGCACTCCACGCGGCCCGATTCGCCTCATTCCACCGCGGACGTGCGCAACTACGTTTCCTTTGGCGCCGGGCCACGCGCCTCGCAATGCCTGGCCCGCGCGGTTCGGGCGCTCGCCCTGCTGCGCGGACAGTCCTCCGCCTCGATGGAGGAAGTGAAAGCCCTCGCGCTTCCCATCCTGCGCCATCGCGTGATCCCGAACTACAATGCGACGGGTGAAGGCATCACGACGGACACCATCGTCCAAAAGCTCGCCGCCGCCCTTTGAAGACCTTCAAATATCTCAAGCCGGACGACATCCGCCGCCTGAAGAACTACGAGTTCGGGGCGAAGGCGATGGTGGAAGGTTACCTGTCCGGACGCCACCGTTCGAAGCAACGCGGCTCGTCGATCGAGTTCCACGAGTTCCGGCAGTATGTGCCCGGCGACGATCTCGCGCAGGTCGACTGGCGGGTGTTCGCGCGGAATGACAAGCTCTTCCTCCGCACCTTTGAGCAGGAGACCAACCTGGAGTGCCATCTCTTCCTCGATTGCTCGGCTTCGATGGCGTTTCCCGAAAAAGAGGAGCGCCTGAGCAAGATCGAGTACGCGTCTTTCTTCGCGGCGTGCCTCTCCTGGCTTGTCATCTCGAAGAACGATCGTGTCTCGCTCACTCTCTTTGACGAGGACATACGCCGCTTCCTTCCGCCGGGCTCCACCCGCAAGCATCTCCACGAACTGCTGACCACGCTGGAGAAAAACGAAGCTGGCAAGGGAACCTCGATCATCGAGGCCTTGAAGCGCGCCGCGCCACTGCTCAAACGCCGCGGCACCCTGGTGCTGCTCTCCGACTTTTTCTGCGATCCCGCGGAACTCTTCAAGGCGCTCAATCCCTACCTTCACCGCGGCTTCCGCGTGCATCTCTTCCACCTACTAGATCCATCGGAGATGGATCTGGGCGACCGGGGCCTCGCGCGCTTCGTCGATATGGAGAACGGGGAGCGCCTGATCGTGCATCCGCAATCGCTGCGGCAGGCATGGAAGGACCACCTGCAGGAGCACATCCGCTCGCTACGGTCCCTCGCCGCCTCGCGCCGAACCGATTACGCGCTCGTTTCGACCACCGAGTCCTACTTCACGTTGCTCGATCGCCTGCGGCATTCCTGAAACATGTCTGTCTTCCTTCAGCATCCGGCACTCCTCGGCCTGCTCGCGCTCGCGGGCCTGCCGGTACTGGTCCATCTCCTGTCGCGGGCGAAGCCGCCGCAGTACCGGTTCTCGAATGTCGAGTTCCTCAGGAAAGTCATGCGGCTCACCTCGCGCTTCCGAAAGCCGAAGGACTGGCTGCTGATCGCGCTGCGGACCCTCGCGCTCCTCGCCTTGGCCCTGGCCTTCCTCGGTCCCCTCCTCTTCTCCAAGAACGCGCCGCTGCCCGGCGAACGCCGCTGCGTTGTCCTGCTGATCGACCGCTCCGCCTCAATGGCGGCGAAAGAGGGCGCGGTCAGTCGCTTCGAAGCCGGCTCGGCGGAAGCCGGCCGTATTTTGAACGAAGCGAAACCCGACCTCGCGAACATCGTTTGGCTGGATTCGGCACCCGACGCGGTCTTCCCCGAACCGGCTCCAAACCGCGATTTTCTTGCCGAAGAGCTATCCCGGGCGACGGCCCGGCCCGAGCCCGGCGCGCTGGATGCCGCGATGGAATTGGCGCTGCGGCAGCTCTCGGGCGTCACGGGACGCAAGGAACTTCACATCGTCTCCGATTTTCAAGAGAGCGCGTGGAAGAACTTCGCGCCGGTCGTCCCGGAAGGCGTCGAGCTGCGCATGGTCCCGGTGGCAAAAGCGGATGTCCCGAATCTTGCGGTCAGCTCGGTCGTGCCGGTGCCCGCATCGCCGGTCGCGGGACAACAAATGATCGCCCAGTGCCGGGTCGCCAATCATTCGGATGAAGCACGGCGCGTCTCGCTCACGCTGGACGCCGGAGGCTCGCGCCAATCGCAGGTGCTGAATCTCCCGCCGCGCGGCGAGGCGGAGGCGGCGTTCACGGTGCGCTGCGCCACCGCGGGACTTCTGCCGCTCACCGCCGAGATCGATGGCGATGGATTCCCCGGCGATGACCGGCGCCACGCGGTGGCGCGGGTGCGTGAATCGATCCGGCTGGCCGTCGCCGGACCTCCGGAAAGTCCCGCGAGCAAGACCTTGGAGCGGGTCGCGGGCGCGCTGCCTTGGCTCGACACCCTGCCCGCGGGAGATACCGGGCGCCTTCCACCTTGTGAGATCCTGTGTATTCCCGATTTCCAGGAGAGCGATGTTTCCCTGATCCTCGATCTCGCCTCCAAAGGCACGGCGGTTCTCGTAATCACGGGGCCACATAGCTCGACTGGGGCTGTCGCCAAGCTTTTCGGAGAGGAACCGAAGCCGTTCAATGCCCAAGGAGGGTTCCAGACTTCCGACGCCGGTTGGGAAGCGGCGCCCGTTGCGGACCATCCCGCCTTCCGCCTTTTCTCCGGCGGCGAGTTCGGCAATCCCCTCGGCGGGAAGTTCAGGGCTCGTGTGTTTTCGGTCGCTCCGTCTTCGACGCGGCTTGTGGCAAGCTTCTCGGACGGTCAGCCGGCGCTGTTAGAAGCGAGGGATGCACCGCTGATGCTTTGCAATCTTTCGCTCGACCCCAAGCTCTCGACTTGGTCCGGCGAGCCCGCTTTCGTGCCCGCCATCGCGGAGCTACTGCTCTATCTTGTGCCGCGTCGCGCGGCCGAAACCTTCGAGCTACCGCCGGGTGAGACCCCTGTGTGGGCCGATCCCGCGCCGGATGCGGTGGGTTCGCCGGTGCTCCAAGCTCCCGACGGCTCGCAACCGCTATTGGTTGCCGCTGGTCAGTCATGGCGCGGCGAAGCTGCCGCCATTCCGGGGATCTACCAGTGGCGGGTATCCGGACAGCCCGTGCACTTGAACGTCGTCAACTTCCCCGAAAGCGAATCGCTTCTCAGGCCGATGGCATCCGCTCCCGGCGCCAGCTCGGCCTCCTTGCCTGGAAGCTCGCCCGCACGGCGTGCCGCGCTGGAGCAAGGCCTCCCGCTGTGGCCCTGGTTGATAGCCGGCGTGCTCGCCTTTCTCCTCATTGAGGGTTGTGTCGCCGGACTCAAACCCTCCACCCGCACGAGATGAATCCCCCGCTTCCATTGCCACTGTTGATTCCGCTGTTGGCGATCATATCGATCGCGGCGGCTTGGCTATCCTGGCACGGCTCCGTGGGATTGCCGACCCGCAAGCGCGCCGTCCTGCTCGGCTTGCGGATGGCCGGTGTGGCCGCCATTTGCGTCCTGCTGCTCAACCCCGGGAAGTGGGTGCGCCCGACGGAAGACCGCGAGCGACCTTGGCTCGTGCTGTTGGATCGATCGGCATCCATGGCTCAGCCCGGCGCTCAGGGTAGCCGCGCGGAGGAGGCGGCGGAACTTGCAAGTCTGACCGCGAAGGCGGCAAAGACCCGCGGTGTTCCGCTGCGAATCCATCCCTTCGATCTCGCGGCGGGACCGGTTATCGAGAACGCGGGAACGCCAAGCGCACAGGGAGCGGGCACCGATCTTCACGGCTCGCTCAAGCGCCTTCTGGAGGAGGCCGCCGCTTCCGGGGATTCCTTCGCCGGGGTGCTCGCGTTAAGCGATGGTCGACAAACGGCTTCGCCCTCCCTCGCCGAACTCGAATCGCTTGCCCTACGCCTGCGCTCGCAGCGCGCGCCTCTTCATGCCGTGGCGATCGGGGCCGGGGTGCCGCCGCGCGACCTGGTCGTCCGCGCCACACGGCCCACCGTCACCGTCTTCAAAGGCCAGAAAGTTCGCATTCCCTTCGCCGTCGCTTTGGAAGGCCTGGCACCTCAGAAGCCCGAGGTCCGCCTGCTCGACGAAAGCGGCAAGGAAATCGCCAAGATGCTGGTGGAAACCGCCCCGGGAAAGCCGGCCTTCGCCGTCTTCGAACTGGAGGCTCCCACCGTGAGCACCCGCTGGACCTTGGAGACCGTCGCGCTGCCGGAGGAGACCAACGCGGGCAACAACCGCGGTTCCGTGAATCTACGCCTCTTGGAATCCAAAACCCGCGTCTTCCTCGCGGAGGGAGCTCCTTACTGGGATAGCAAGTTCCTCGCCCAATTGCTCCGTCAGCAGACGCAGATGACCGTTCATTCCGTCCACCGACTGTCGGAAGAGCGTTATTTCCGGATCGATTCCGGCGATGCGGAGCCGGTCGAAACCGCCAAGGCGATCTTCCCCGAAACGCTCGACGAACTCTCGCGCTACGATCTCGTCATCTTCGGAAAGAACGTCGACGCCTTCCTCACTCCTGCGCGCGTGGAAGCGCTCCGTGCCTACGTGCGCGACCGGGGCGGCGCGGTGCTCTTCGCTCGCGGCAAGCCCGCCACGGGAAGTTTGCCCGGCCTCGATAGCTTGGAGCCGGTGACTTGGGCCGCCGCGACCGCGGGCGATTTCCGCTTCCATCCCGTCGCGGACGGAGAAGCCGCGGGACTTTTCGGAGACGCCTTGCCGCCACCGGATGCTTCGCTTTGGAACGCCCTCCCCACACTCAAAGACGCCCGCCAGATCTCCTTGGTGAAACCCTTCACCCGTGTCCTGGCGGAAGGCGTCACCGAAGGCGCTTCCGGGCTTTCCGGACGCTTCCCGGCGCTGCTCGTGAGACGCTACGGCCAAGGTGTCTGCGGACTGGTGAATGGCGACGGCCTCTGGAAATGGGATTTTTACCCCGAGGCCCGCGAACTGGGAAACATGTATGAAGACTTCTGGACCCAGTTGATCCAGTGGATGGCTTCCTACTCGGAGTTCCTTCCCGGTCAGGATTTCTCGCTACGTCTGCCCTCGCTGCGCGGTCGTGCCGGTGATACCGTCCCGGTCACCCTGTCATTTCGCGGCGGCGGCGAGGTTCCCGAGCCCCTCCTGCGGATCGTCGCGCCCGATGGCAAGGTGTCGGATTCGAAGCCCGCCAGCTATCCCGACCCCGGTGGTCATCCGCAGTGGCGCGCCTCTTTTACTCCGGAGACGCCGGGCGTATGGAAACTCAGCGTGATCGATCCTCGCGAAAAAGCCCCGCGCGCGCCGGAAGCGAGCTTCACCGTGCCAACACCGCCTGCCGAAAGCGACAACCTGGCGGCGGACCCGGACTTCCTCGCGCGTTTGGCGGAGTCCTCCGGCGGCGGCATGATCGCCTCGGCCGACCTCGGCGGGTTCTTGGAAAAGGCCTTCACCCCGGAAACTCCGACCGCACGGAGCACCGGCGTCATCTGGGAGCCCTCTTGGACACGGTGGCCGCTCGCCGTGCTGATCTCGCTCGTCCTCGCCGCGGAGTGGTATCTTCGAAGGAGGCAAGGACTGGCATGAAGCGAAGCCTCCACTCTCCGGCAATCGGAACCCATCCACCTTCACCATGAACTTCCACTCCGCACTGGACCGCGTCCGCCGCTGGCGGCGCCTCGGGCGTTGGCTCGTGGCTCTGTTGGTTTCGGCCGCACTGGCCAGTCTCCTTGCCCTTGCGGCGGGCCTCGCGGACGCGTGGTTCGCCTTCGAAGCCTCGCCGCGCACCGCGATGGTGAAGATCTTGCTCGGAGTGATCATGGTTGCGGCGCTGACGCTGCTTGCAATCGCCAGCCGCTACTCCCGCAAGCGCGGAGCCGAGGCCGTCGACCGCCTGATTGCTTCACCGCGGAAACCCGCCGAAGGGGCGATGGACCTGCAAGTCTCCGGAGAACAGACGCCGCTGGCGAGAATGCTCGCGGAGCGTGCTCAAGCTGAAGCCGCGGCGACTCTCCGGGACGTTCCAATCTCGAAACTGATTGGCTGGAACAAGGTCGGCATGGCGGCTCTGGCACTGGTGCTTGCATTGCTGCCGATCGGCATCGTCGCACTGGCGAAACCGGAAGCCACGCGAACGATTACAAGCCGCCTGCTGGAACCCGGCGCAGACCTCCCGCCCTGGAGTCCGCTAAGATTCGCGGTCGAACCCACCGAATTGTCCGCGGTCTATGGAGGTGATCTCGCTCTTGCGGTCGAGGTGACCGGCGGAGAACTCGAACAACCGGTGGAATTGCTCGTACGCCGCTCCGGTTCGGATGAGTTACTACGCTTGCCATCGTTTCGTGAAACCGGAACCCGATCCTCCCGCACGCTGGAATCGCTTACCGAGCCGGTCTTGATCGCCTTCGCCTGTGGCAAGGCCCGCTCTCCCTGGCTGCCCGTCGAGCTGTTGCTCCAGCCGAAGGTATTGGCGGAAAAGCTGACCGTGACACCGCCAGCTTACACCGGTCGTGAAGCCACCACCGTACCGCTGGACACCAACGAAATCTCCGCGATCGAAGGCTCCGCGGTAATACTGGAGCTTTCCAGCAACAGGCCGCTCGCGCCTTCCTCCCTGATCTTTACTCCTGCCGCCGCTCCCGGAGTCGAAGCGGCCCCGGAGGAAATCCTCGGCGAGATGACAGGTACCGACAGGATCGCCTTTCGCTGGATCGCCACGAGACCGGGGAAGCTTTCGGCGCTGCTGCGGGATGTGCGTGGCACCGCTGCCGCCGCACCTATGGAGCTGGCAATGAAGACGCTGCCGGATGCCGCTCCAGTGGTCGATCTGGCGTCACCGCCCCGCATGCTGCTCGCCACACCGGACACCACCTTGCGCCTCGCCGGAAGAGCGGAAGACGACCATGCCCTTGCCAAGGTCCAACTGGTGCGCACGCTCGAAGGTTTCCGCGATCGCACCCGCGTGGTCGCCCCGGTGCTGCGCGATCGCAATTACGACTTTGCCGACACCATCGAACTCTCGCGGCTCGGGGTGGCCCCAGGGCAAACGATCGAGCTCTTCCTTGAAGCTTCCGACCACAATCCCTCGCTGCTGGGGCAAGGTGCCTCGGAGATCTCCCGGGTGCGGATCATCTCGGAGGGGGACTATGCGGCGCGAATCCGCGCGCAGACCACGCTCCAACAATTCTCCGCCCGTTATGCGGCGATCGCACGCGCCTTCGAGCAGGCGCGGAAGGCGCTTGATGCCATGGACAAGGCGGCGGACCGCAACGACCCCGAAGCCGTTGAAACGGCCCGCAAGCAAGCTCAGGCGGCTCATGAGCAGGCGGCGGCCATGCTGGGCCAATTGGCGAAGGACTTCCCGGCCTTCGAACTGGAACAACGCCTCAAACAACTCGCGGAAAAAGGCGCCGGGAACGCGAAGGCGAACCTGGACCAACTCGCCGCCTTCGACCCGAAGGCTCCGGAAGGCGATCAGCGCCGCGCGATCCAGGAGATGCGCGAGCGCCTCGGTGCCACCGAGCAAGAGCACCGGCAACTGCAAGCCGATGCCAAGCGGGTCGCGGAAGCCGGCAAGATTCTGGAAATGGCCGCCAAGTTTCAGCAGATCTATCAGAACCAGGTCTCGGTCACCAAACGCATCCGCACGATCGCGGAGGAGATCCACAAGGGCAACGACCAGAACCGCCGCCTGCTCCCTTCCCTGGCGGAAACCCAACAAAAAAACCGCGAGGAACTCGACAAATTCGCTGCCGAACTCGCGCGGCGAGCGGTCGACTTGGACGACCCATCGCTCGCACCCTTGAAGGACTCGGCCCTGAAGTTCGTGAAGGATCTGCGCTTGGCCGATCCGCAGTCCGCGATGCAGAGCGCCGCCCACGAGGGAAAGCAAGGCGCGGCCAACGACTCCTTCGTGCAAGCGGAACTGGCGCGGTCGATTCTCGAAGGCCTGATGAAGAACGAGGGCGACCCCTTCCGCTCGGCCTGCCAAGGCCGTTGCGTGAAGTTCTCCGTCGCACCTCCCGATGTGAACAGGACGATGCAACAATTGCTCGAAGGGCTGATGTGCCAGAACCCCGGCATGACCCCAAATGAAGGCATGGGCGGCGGCGGCATGGGCAGCGGCGGGACCGGCCCAACCGGCAACGCCGCGCCCGGCTTCGGCATGCCCGATATCCCGGTATTGGGTCCGCAGCGGATGCAGTTCGAGCCCGCTTCCATGGGAGGCAGTGCCGATGGCAAGGGACAGACGGGACCAGGCAAAGCGGTCGCGACAGCCGCGGAATCCGAAAGCATGCGCCCCTCCGAGAAGCCGCGCGAGACGCGGTCCGCTCCCGATCCGGAGAGTGTTCCAGAGCCCTACCGGGAAGCGGTGAAGCGCTACTTCGATCCGGAAGGATGAATCCACCCATTTCAAAAACGCCCCACGGGCAACCCGACATGAAACCATCACCAACACCGCAGATGCCATGAAACTCCTGCCTATCCTCGCGAGCCTGGCGCTCTGCCCGCTCCTCGGCGCCAAAGAAGGAGCGGTCGAGTGCGGCAACCTGATCTACGCCGGCACGAAAACCTCCAAGTGCTTCAGCGACGAATTCCTCTCCACCGTCCAACAGAAGACCTCGATCGCCACCGAGCGCCGGTTCAAGCCGGTCAAGCTCTCGTCCGACGAACTCTTCAAAATTCCCTTCGTGATCATGACCGGCGAAGGAGACTTCACCTTGACCACCGCCGAACGCGAGCACCTCAAGAAGTATTTGGAGAACGGCGGCTTCCTGCTCGCCTCCGCTTCCTGCTCCAGCGAGGCCTGGGACGGTGCCTTCCAGCGCGAACTGAAGCGTCTCTTCGGCAACGATTGTCTGAAGGATATCCCGATGGACCATGAGATCTTCCGCACGATCTTCACCGTGAAGGATCTCAAACTCGCCAAATCGAGCGGCGAATCGCGACTGCGCGGGGTCTTCCGCGACGGCAAGATCGTGGTGGTCTATTCGAACGACGGCTTGAACGACACCTCGCATACCGAGGGCTGCTGCTGCTGCGGCGGCAACGAGATCCAGAATTCGATGGAGATCAACGCGAACATCCTCGCTTACGCACTGCTGCATTAGCACATCCTCAGTTCCCCCGCGTGAAACGTAGTCTGCTCCTAGCCACCCTGCTATTCGTGCTCCCCGTCGCTGGACAGGAGTCAGATCCCGTGCAGGCGGCCCTCAAGGATTTGAAAAGCGGCAAGCCCGATCAAGCCTTGCTGCAGCGGACCATGCCGCTCTTGGCCGATCCCGCGGGGCGAAACACGATCCGCACGGCGATCCTGACGCTCGATCCTTTCCCATCGGCATCGATGGTGGCCTTGCTGCACGATTCCGCCTTGGCGGTCCGCTTGGGAGCCTTGGAGTTGCTGGAAGAAAAGGCGGGCGGCGATTTCGGATTCAACCCTTGGCTGCCGCCCGGAGACCCGGAAAACGACGGACCTTTGGCGCGTTGGCAAAACTGGACGGGCCGAAAACCGGACAACGGCATGAGCAAGGATCTTCTCGGCGAGGATCAGCGCCGGGGTTATCTGCGCGACTTGTTAGGCGAAGATTCCGACAAGTCCTCGCGGGCCCGTCGCATGCTCGAAGCGGATGGACTCGGCGCGGTCGGATTTCTTGAGACTTTCCTGAATGACTCGCCCACCTTGCCGGTGGCGGGGCGGATTAAAATAAGGGAGGCGCAGTATCAGATCGTGCTTTCCCGTCCGTTGGGGCCGCAGGCGGCCGCGACCGCGCGCCAGCTTGCACTCGGCAGTCGCGATCAAACTCTTGTGGCCTTGGGCACGCTTCGGGGTGCCGGGCTTGCGGCTCTGCCGATCCTGCGCGATTTCATCCAGCATCCGGATCCGCTGGTCCGGGAGACCGCGATCGACGCGATGCTTTCGTCGGGCGGCACCCAGTCTCTGGAGGTGGTGGGACCGGTCCTGAACGCGGAGAAGGATGTCAATGTCATCCACGGAGCACTGCGTCGTTTGAAAGAAATTCCAGGCGATCCTTCGCTGAAAATCGCCGCCTCGTTTCTCTCCCACGAAGATGAGGACCTTCTCGTTTCCGCCATCCAAGCCTGCGTGAAGCTGGTCGGCGGCGAAAGCGGCGGCGTGTCCGCCTTTGGCAAGTCCGGATCCGGCGTCAGGAGCCCGGCCAAAGAAGAAGTCGGCAAGGCCGTGCTCAAAGCTTTGGACGATGCCCGCTGGCGCGTACGGACCGCCGCTCTCGAGTATGTCACGGCATGCACCTTGAAGAGCGCGGAGCGACGCTGCGTCGAGCTGCTGGAAGATCCCGACGAATTCGTCCGTTTCAGCGCGATCAAGGCCGCCGCCGCGTTGCGGGCCGATGGTGCGAAGGAGAAGCTAAAGGAAATGATGATGAACGATCCGGCGATGACCGGACCGGTTTTCGAAGGCTACTCGGGATTGGGAGGGCAACCGGATGAGGAGATGCTCGCCAAGCTGGGCACCTATCCCGCGGATGCGCGTTTGGCCGCGGTACGCGCGGCCGAGGCGAGTCCCTCCCTGGTCTCCGTGGTGATCGATTTCGCCAACGACGCGGATCTGGACGTGTCCTGTGCCGCGATTCGTTTTCTCTCTGCCGATGCCAAACGCGTGAAGACGGATCGCGTCGCCTCCGTGTTAGTCGACGCGCTTCGCTCGGGAATCCCCGAGAAGCGAACCGCGGTTCTCGACCGCTTGGTGTTCGAGACGACTGGCGAATCGGCCGATCCCGCCCTCAACAAGATCCTCAGCCAGTACGCCGCCCCCCGTGGACAAAAGACGGCCCTCGATCCTCTTTACGATTCCTTCCTTAAAGCGGCGGGCGAGAAAGTCCCAACCCAAGGGGAGAAGACCCACGTAATCCCCGGCGCCCAGGGTGAGTTGATCAAGGCGGTCGCCGAGGTCGCAGCCAGCGGCAATACCCCGGAGGCTTTCCGCGCGGCGCTTTGCTTGGCGAGGGCCGGCGAGCCCAATGGTCTCCAAATTCTCGCCAAGAGACTTCCCGAGCTATCCACCGCGCAGCGCGCAGCGGTCGCCGAGCTCTACAATCCATCGCGCAAGGAAGCGCTCGAGCTGCTGCAGATGCTGATCCGCGATCCGGTGGAAGAGATTCGGACCGCGGCGGCGGCGTCCGCTCTCTCGAACTCCAGTGCGCCCGCCTTTCTCGCGATGGTCTTGGCGGAACTGGAGAATCCGGAAGGGAAACTGAAGCCTCACGAAATCTATACCTATCGTTTCGAATCCGCCGCGCGGCAAAGCTCGGGCAGTCGTGTGACCCGACCTTGGGCCGCGAAGATCGTTGCGACGGAAAAGATCTCCGATCCGCTCCGCGTGCTGGCTTTGGTCTCGATGCGCCACGGCATCGAGCCGGCAACCGTTCAGCCAGTGCTGCAGCTCGCGAAGTCCGCCGAAAGCCGTTGGATCCGTCGCGCCGCATGGTATGCCCTTGGTTCCGCCGGGCTACCCGCATTCCGCGCCAATTTGGAAACCCTTGCCTCTGACCCCGCGCCCCAGGTTCGCGCCGTACTGGCGGAAGTCTCGAGCAAGGGAGAAACGGCATGGCACCATCGCTTCGATGACACCCGTTCGCTGAAGGACAGCTCCTGGTATTCTTCCGAGCGCTCCTCGCGAAAGCTTCCGCCGGAAACCAAGCAATGGCTCGAAACACTGGCGGAGTCCGATCCGGTTCCCGAAATCCGCTTCGAGTCGATGTTCGCGCTGCTTTCGCACGGACAAACGATCGATCCGAACGCGTTCACCGTGCTGATGGGAAACCAGCCGGCGGAAAGCTCCGCCTCCGAACGCGTCGCCGCTTGGATGGCTGAGAACGCCCGCCGCCTCGGTCCGGGTCTGGCACCGATCGCGGCGGCTTTGGACACCTCGAAGGTGGATCCGGATAAAATGCGGGTGATCGCCACGACGATCACTTCGAAAACCGATCAGGGCGGTGGCTTCGCCAGCTTCGCGGCGCTGGCCGCGGGAGCCAACGCGGTCGAAGCGTCCCCCCAGCAAACGGCGGAACCCGCGCCGCAAGAGGAGAAACCCGCGGCAAGATCGTCGCTGAAGCTCGTCTACTTCTACAAGCCAGGCTGCGCGGAGTGCGAGAGAGCCAGCCAACTGATCGAGGTCGTGAAGAAGGACTTCCCGACGCTCGAAGTCGAGGAGCACAACATCATCGAAGCCAAGGGCACGGTGTTCAATCAGGCCCTCTGCACCGGCTTCCAAGTGCCCACTTTGAAGCACAATATCTCGCCGGCGATATTCACCCAGGCAGGCTACCTCATCAAGGAAGACATCGCGCCTCAGGCCTTGGGCAAGCTGCTCGCCACCACCCTGGCAATGCCTCAGGACGATGCGTGGAGCCGCGTGGCCGAGCCCGAAGTTGCGGAGGCGGAGAAGGCCGTCGCACGAAAATTCGAAGCTCTGACCTTGCCGGTCGTCCTGGGGGCCGGACTCGCGGACGGAGTGAATCCCTGCGCCTTCGCGACCATCATCTTCTTCCTCTCCTACCTGCAGGTCGCGCGCCGCACGCCTCGCGAGATGCTGATGGTCGGAGCCGCTTTTATCCTCGCGGTCTTCCTCGCTTACTTTCTCGCGGGGCTGGCCCTGCACCAGGTTTTGGAACAACTCACCGGCCGGATTGCGGGGATTAAAAAATACCTCGATTGGACCTTCGGCGGCTTGGCCCTCCTCGCGGCCTTCCTTTCCTTCCGCGATGCCTTCAAAGCCCGGGCCGGCAAGCTCGACGAGATGACCTTGCAGCTTCCCGCCTTCCTGAAGGACCGCATCCGCGGAGTGATCCGTACGGGAGCGAAGGCCCGTCGCTTCGTCATCGCCGCCTTTGTGGCGGGAATCGTCATCTCCTTTCTCGAGCTGGCCTGCACCGGCCAGGTCTACGCCCCCATCATCTACAGCATCCAGCAGGGACGGAAGGACGCCGTGGCCTGGTTGCTCGTTTACAATCTCGCCTTCATCGCCCCCTTGGTGGCGATCTTCCTGCTCGCCTTCACCGGCATGAGCAATAAGGCGCTGATCCATTTCCAGACCAAACACACCTTTGGCGTAAAGATCGCCCTCGGCCTCGTGTTCGTCGTCCTCGCCTGGGTCATCCTCTTCGGAACCCGCTATTTGCAAGGATGAGTCCTCGCCCGGGGGCAGAGAGGCAACTCCTTGCTTGGCAATCCGCCGCCCGCCCTTTCTGCTCCGGCCATGCCGACGGTACAGGTGGATTTGGCGGAGCGTTCCTACGCGGTGGTCGTGGAACCGGGGATTCTCGCCCGCACGGGCGAACGGCTCATGGAAGCGGGATTCAAGGGCAAAGCCGCGGTGATCAGCGACGAAACGGTCGCTGCGCTGCACGCGGATACCTTGCTGAAGTCGCTCGAAGCCGCCGGTTACTCCGCCACCTTGCACACGCTGCCAGCGGGTGAAGCGTCGAAGTCGCTCGGCGAAGCGGAAGACCTGATTCGTTCGATGATCCGGTCCGGTCACGACCGGAAATCCTTCGTCGTCGCTCTCGGCGGTGGCGTCACCGGCGACCTAGCCGGGTTCGTCGCGGCGATCTTTTACCGCGGCATTCCGTTCGCCCAAATCCCAACGACCATCGTTTCCCAGGTCGATTCGTCGGTCGGCGGCAAAACCGGCGTGAACGTGGCCGAGGGCAAGAACCTCGTCGGTGCGTTCCACCAGCCGCGCTTGGTGACGGTCGATCCCGAAACCCTGCGCACCTTGCCGGGCCGGGAGTTCCGCGAGGGTTTCGCCGAAGTGATCAAACACGCCGCTATCCGCGACGCCGCGATGCTCGACGAACTCGCCGCGCTCGACCCGGAGTCGCGCGATGTCCCATCCGATCTGATCGCCCGCAACATCGCGATCAAGGCACGCATCGTGGAAGCCGACGAACACGAGCTGACCGGTGAGCGAGCCTTGCTGAACTTCGGCCACACGATCGGTCACGGCATCGAAGCGGCCGTGCCCTACGGCGAACTCCTGCATGGCGAAGCGATTTCGCTCGGCCTGCGTGCCGCGCTTTTCCTTTCGCAAAAACGCGCGGGTCTTTCCGCCAGCGATGCCGCCCGCGTCCTGCGCTTGCTCGAACACTTCCGCCTGCCGGTCGTGCTGCCGGACGAAATCACGACCGAAACCGTGATGGAAAAACTCGCCCGCGACAAAAAGTTCGACGGTGGCAAGATCCGCTTCGTCGTCCTCGACGCGCCCGGCTCGGCCCGGCTGTGCGGCGATGTCACCGCGGACGACCTTCGCGAAGCGATCGAACACCTCCGCACCCAGCCATGAACCTCGAGTGTTTCACCGGCGGATTCGTCCAAACCAACGGCTACCTGGTCGAAGGGCCGAAGGGTTATCTGCTCATCGACGCACCCTCGGGTATCGCGAAGTGGCTGGCGAAAAAAGGCATCTCGCCCACGGACGTCCTGCTTACCCATCAGCACTACGATCACATCGAAGACGCCGCCGCGCTGCAGCAAGCCGGTGCCGTGCTTCATGCGTTCGCCGACTATTCGCCCGAGCTCACGCTCGAAACCCGCGCACAGGGCTGGGGGTTGCCGATCCACGTTATCCCCTACCGCATCGACCGGAAACTCGCCGTTGATGGAACTCCGCTCCAACTCGCCGGACTGACGTTCGAACTCGCCCACGTTCCCGGCCATTCGCCCGACAGCGTGACGTTCCATTCGCCCGACCACGGCGTGCTGTTTTCCGGCGACACCTTGTTCGCGGGCAGCGTCGGTCGTCCCGATTTGCCCGGCGGGGATGAAGACCTGTTGCTGAATGGCATTCGCGGAAAGCTGCTCGCTTTGCCCGACGATACGCGCGTTTTTCCCGGCCACGGCCCGGACACGACCATCGGCGAAGAGCGCGAGAGCAATCCGTATCTCTGAATAGGTCCTATCGAATCGCCACCACCGAGTCCTCCAGCGCCTCGATCAAAAGGATCGCCTTCGACCCGAAGGCGAAGCGTTCTCCCTCGCGTAGGAGAACATCCCGCCGATCCGCATCGGAGGTGATCCATAGCACGCCTCCCGCACATTGCAGCGCCTGGCCCGCCTCCAATGTGCGGCGGACCATTTCCCGTTTGGCCAGCGGCGACGTCGTCGGCCCGATACGAACCTCGGTCTGACGGCGGATCCAACCGCGGAAGGTCGAGAGGGGCGGGAAGACGTTCATCCCCGAAGGATCGCCGGCAATCCGTCCAAGCGGTAGCCACAGGCGGGTTGATTTCCGACGTGTACAGCCTTACCAATATCGCTGTCTGTACAACCCAAAAATCCGGTCACCTGTACATGGCGGACGCACCGGTTCTCGATCACCCTTTTTCCGATGAGCACGAGCCTCGAACAGCCGCTTTATCTTCGCGTCGCGGAACGGCTTGAGGGCCTGATTCATTCCGGCTCCTTGCGCGCGGGCGACCGGGTTCCCTCGGTGCGTCAATTTGGCCGACAACAAGGCGTGAGCGTGCCCACCGTGATGCAGGCCTATACCCTGCTGGAGAGCAGGCGATTGATCGAGGCCCGGCCGAAATCCGGCTTCTATGTGACCGCACGACTGGCCAAGGCGCTGGCGGAACCCTCCCTGCCGCCTCACAAACCCGCGATGGCCTCGCTGGAAGGCTTCGCCTCGATGTTCGCCACCTTGCGCGACATGAACGATCCCAGCCTCGTGCCGCTCGGTTCCGCCACTCCCGCGGATGAACTCGTTCCGCTGGAAAAATTGTCCAGGACCAGCGCCGCCATCGTCAGGCGTTCGCCCGCTGTGAGTTTCCGCTACGATCCCGCGCCGGGATGTCCCGCTTTACGAAAGGAACTGAGCCGCCGTTCGATCGACTGGGGCTGCGCCTTCGATCCTGACGAATTTCTCATCACCGTGGGAGCCAGCGAAGCGCTTCACCTGGCGCTCATGGCGGTGACCCGGCCCGGTGACACCGTTCTGGTGGAATCCCCCAGCTACTATGGCACTCTGAATTTGTTGGAGAAACTGAAACTCCGCGCGCTGCCCGTTCCCGCCAACGTGGACGGACTCGATGTCGATGCGGTGCGGGAAGCGGTGAAAAAATACCCGGTCGCGGCCATGCTGGTGATTCCGAATTTTTCGAATCCTTCGGGCGGCTTCATGGATGAAACCAACCGTCGCCGGTTGCTGGACATCGCCGATCTTCACGGCATTCCCATTGTCGAAGACGACATCTACGGCGACTTGCCTCACCAAGGTCCCCGCCCGCCTTGCCTCAAGGCTCTCGACCGCGGCGGCCGGGTGCTGCTGTGCGGTTCCTACTCGAAGACCCTCGCTCCGGGTTTGCGGGTCGGTTACCTCGTCGGCGGGCAGCATCAAACTCGGCTGATCGAGTTGAAGAACGCGTTCAATCTGGGCGGCCCCGAACTTCCGGCGATGACGGTGGCCGAATTTCTTCGCTCGGGAGGCTACGACCGTCACCTGCGAAAACTGCGTGAAGCTTACGGCCTCCAAACCTGCCGCATGCGCGAAAAGGTGGCTGAAGTTTTCCCGTCGGGTACCCGCGTCAGCAATCCATCCGGCGGACTGGTCTTGTGGCTGGAACTTCCCGAGCAAGTCGATGCGCTGGCGGTCTTCCGGGAAGCCCGCGCCGCCGGCATCAGCTTCGCCCCGGGCACGATGTTCTCGCCTCAGGGGCACTTTCGGAACTGCTTGCGACTGAGCTGCGGGCATCCTTGGACTCCCCGAATCGAAAACGGAGTCGCCACCCTCGGCGCGATCGCCGTCCGGCACGCCGGATGAACGAAACATGGCGACGACAAATCCGCTGGAAATAAGACGTTGTGTCTGGGAGTTTGTCTAGAAGCGTCCGCCCTTCAGCGGGCCTGTCCCCGCCCGCATGTCGTCGTCCCATCCATCCTCCCAAACGGAAGCGATTCCGGCGTCGCTACGCGCGCAGCTGGAGGACTTCCGGAGGCACCTCTGGAAGCGGAAAATCCTCGAAGCCGCCGTCGCCGGCGTCATCGGCTTGGTGGCTTCCTTCCTGCTCGTCTACGGCCTCGACCGCCTGTGGCCGACGCCCGGGATTGTGCGGCTGGCCGTTTTGCTCGCGGGAACCTCGCTGTTCTCGGTTTTCGCCCCTTATTGGCTCCATCGCTGGGTCTGGCGTCACCGGCGGGAAAGCCAGCTCGCGCGACTGATCGCCCGCCGCTACCCGGGACTCGGCGATCGCTTGCTCGGAGTCATCGAGCTTCAAAGCCAACGTGAACAAGCCGCCTCGCTTTCCCCGCGCCTTCGCGCGGCCGCGATGGAAGCCGTCGCCGCCGAAGCCGGTCGACGCGACCTTGCCGACGCTCTCCCGCCAGCGCGCCACCGGAAATGGTCGCTAGCCGCGTTCGTTTTGCTGGCGTTCGCCGCCACCGCGATGATCGCCACGCCGCGCGCCGGCATGAACGCATTGAAACGCTGGCTGCTGCCGTTTTCCGATACGCCCCGCTACACCTTCACCCGTCTCGACGCTCCGCCGGACGAATGGATCGTTCCTTTCGGCGAATCGTTCGCGATCACCCTCCGGCTTTCGCCCGAAAGCGAACAACGTCCTTCCAGCGCGGAAGGCCGCTACGGTTTGCAGCCCGTCGTTTCGACTCCCCTGAGCGGAAACGAATATCCGTTCACGTTTCCCGGCCAGCAGGAGCCCGGCACGATCACGTTCCACGTGGGCGACGCCACCCACCGGATGCGGGTCAAACCCGTGCCGCGCCCCGCGATCGAATCCGTCGCCGCCCGGGTCATCCCTCCGGCCTACCTTTCGATTCCCGAAAAAACCGTCGACCTCGCCACCGGCACGGTTTCCGTCGTCGAAGGCAGCCGGGTGGAGATCCAACTTCAAGCCTCCCGCCCGCTGAAGTCCGCGCGTTTCGGTCCGACCGCGAGCACGGCGGATTCCGGCAAACCCTTCATTCCGGCGTTGGGAGAATTGAAGTTTCAAGGACGCTACGCCCGTTCGCCTTTGCTTGAGGTCGATGGCAATTCGTTCGAAATCCCCTTCGACTGGACCGACGGTTACAATCTGGGCGGCGGTGATTTCAAACTTCGGATCGACGCGTTTAAAGACGCGACGCCGGTCGCCTATCTTCCCGGCGCGGAGAGGCAAAAGGCGATCCTGCCGGAAGAAACGATCGACTTCGAAGTTCTCGCCGAGGACGACCATGGGGTGAAACTCGCGGGCCTGGAATGGCAGGGCGAATTCACCCGGCCAAGTTCCGGCGAACCCGCGCATGGCGAGATCAAACTCGAACACGGCGGACCTGAGATGCGCCGCGTGCATGGACCGGTTGCCTTTTCGCCCGGTGCGTTCGGCATCGTCCCGCAGCAACTGACGCTCCGCGCGTGGGTCGAGGACTATTTTCCCAACCGCGGACGGATTTATTCGGAACCGGTCGTGCTTTACGTACTCACGCGCGACGAACATGCGCAGTTGCTGAAAAGCCGCTTCGACCGCGCGATCGCCGAGCTGGAAGACATCGCGCGCCGCGAGCGGAATCAGTTCGAGGAAAACCAGCGACTCGAACGATTGGAGGGCGATGAGTTGCAAAAAGAAGAATCGCGCAACCGCCTCGACGTCCAACAACAGGCGGAAGCCGAGAATACCCGCCGCATGGACGAGCTGACCAAGCGAATGGAGCAGCTCCTCAAGGATTCCGCGCGCAACAAGGACATCGACAAGGAAACGCTCCGCAAAATGGCGGAAGCGATGAAGGCGATGCAGGAACTCGCGCAGGAAGACCTGCCGAAGATCGACGACAAGCTCGAGCATTCGCAGGAGCGCACGAACACGCCGGACAAGACGAAGCAAGACGTGCGCGAAGCGGTGGAAAACCAGCGGAAGGCGTTGGACAAAATGCAGCAGGCGATCGCCAAGGCGAACGAATCCAACCAGCGGATGGAAGCGGGCACGTTCGTGAATCGCCTGAAGAAAGCCGCCGCCGAGGAGGAAGGCATCGCCAACATCCTGATCGACTCCGCCGAGCGGATCTACGGCCTGCCGCTTTCGGAAGTCGACCCGGCGGATCGACGCGTCCTCAGCGAGACCACTCATCAACAAGCCGAAACCGGTTCCGACATCCGCTGGCTTCAGGAAGACCTCGGCCACTATTTCGCCCGCACGGAAAAAGCCGCCTTCCGGGAGATTCTCGACGAGATGCGGGAGTCGAAGATCGACCTCGGCCTTGAGGAAATTCGCAACCGGCTGCTTTTGAATCATTCGTCGAGAGCCACCGGCGGCATGCCGAATCTGACCGGCGCGAAGGAATGGGCCGCCAAACTCGCCGCTTGGGCAAAGAAGCTCGAAGGCGAAAACCAAGGCGGCGGCGGTGGCGGAAGCGGTAATTCCGAAGACGAAGACTTCGAATTCATGCTACGGGTTATGCAGATGATCCAGAAGGAGCAGGACCTCCGCGCCAGCACCCGCGCCCTTGAACAACTCCGTCGCTCGCTCGAAACCCCCACACAACCGGCCCCATGAAACCTATTCCCACCCTCATCCTCACCGTCGTCCTGGCCGGTTCGTTGGCGGCCCAGGAAACGGAACCGGCTCAGGCGTCCGTTCCACCCGTCGAGCAACACCAGCAGGGCTCGGAAAAGCTTTCCGGCGAACAAGACGAACTGGCCGCCGACGTCCAACAACTGGCGATCGAACAAACGGTCCAGAAAGTCATCGAGCTACTCAAGGAGTGCGAAGAGCTGATGGGCGAAGCGAGCGAACGCCTGTCGAACCATGACACCGGAGGCGAAACGATTTCCGCACAAACCGAGGTCATCGAAAAGATCCACGCCGCGGCGAAAGCCCGTCAGGAACAATGCGGCGGCAGCGCGGCCGGTGGCGCGATGATGGACATGATGGAACGCGTGATGGGCAAACAAGGCAACCAAGGAGGAAAAGGCAAAACCGGTCTCTCCGACACCGCCAACGCGGCGGTTCAAGGCGAAACCGGCGGCAACACCGAGGAACGCCGGATTCCCAAGGCCACCGGCGTGGCGGGCAAAGGCCTGCCCGAGGAGTTCCGCCAGGCGCTCGACGCTTATAACCGCGGAGCCGAACAGTTATCGAAATAGACAGCTTCTCCCCCTCCCATGCGTTCGCTTCTTTTCGTCCTCTTGTTCGTGACCGCCTTCGCCCGCGGACAGGATCTTCCACGCCGTGGCGACGATCCCGTGCCCGCGCAAGTGGAGGCGATGTATCAACGGGGACTCCAGTATTTGACGAAAACCCAAAGCCCCTCGGGCTCGTGGCCGGACAGCACCGGGAGCGAACCTGGCGTGGTCGGTTTATGCGTCGTCGCGTTTCTCGCCCACGGAGAGGATCCGAACACCGGCGTTTACGCGAAACCGATCCGAAAAGGCATCGAGTTCATCCTTTCGCAGCAAAACGCGAACAACGGTTACATCGGCAACAGCATGTACAACCACGGCTTCGCCACGCTCGCCCTGGCGGAGGCCTATGGAATGGTGGACGACCCGAAGCTCGCGCCCGCGCTGCAGAAGGCGGTCGACCTGATCCTCAGCTCGCAGAGCCGCAATCCGCAAAAAGGCTGGCGCTACACGCCGGACAGCAGGGACGCCGACACCACCGTTTCCGGCTGCCAGATCGTCGCCCTGTTCGCCGCGCGCAACGCCGGGCTCAAGGTTCCGGACGACTCGTTACAAAAAGGCCTCGCCTACCTCGTGAAATGCCGGGGCAGCGACGGCTCGGTGGGTTATACTTCCCAAGGCGGCGGCAAACCGACGCTCACCGCCATCGGCTCGCTCTGCCTTTCGCTGGCGAAGGAAAAAGACTCCGCCGGCTACAAGGCCAGCCTGGAGTATCTGAAAAAACACCTCGATTACCGCGACCGCTACTATCCTTATTACTACGAGTACTACATGTCCCAGGCCTTGTTCCATGCCGACGAATCGGTCTGGCGCGACTGGAACGACCGCAACATTCGCTACCTTTCCACCATCCAATCGCGCGACGGCTCGTGGCCGGGCAACCAGGGGACTTCGTTCAACACCGCCGGAGCCCTGCTTTCGCTCGCGCTCAATTACCGATTCCTGCCGATCTACGAGAAATGAAACGACTCCTCGCCGCCGCGCTTCTTTTCGGGGTTCCGTCGCTCCACGCGGAAAAAATCGTCCTTGAGAATCTGGAAACGATTCCCGCCGAGCCGGTGAAGGCCGCAACGGATCCCTCTGCCGAAACCGGCGATCTCCTGCGCTTCACCAATGCGGATCAACTGAACGGCCATTTCGCCGGAATCAAACCCGGCCCGCTCGTGCTGTGGCAGCGCGATGACGTTTCAGTTCCGGTCGAGTTCAGGACGGACCAAATCCGCCAAGTCGTTCTGCGCAAAGGCCGCGCGGCGAAAATGCTGCCCGCGCCTTCTTCGGTCGACCTGATCAATGGCGACCGCATTCCCGGCACGTTGACCGCGATCGACGAACGTCAGGTCACGATCGACACGCCGTTCGCCGGACCGGTCACGCTGGCCCGCGACCTCGTGGCCATGATCGCTCCCAATCCCACCGGCGGCCGCGTGCTCTATACCGGCCCGTTTTCCCCGGAAGGTTGGATGGTGGTGGGCTCCGGAGAAGCCACTCCAGCCCAGGATCAGGAGAGCGGATCGGGCACTTCGAAGCCGGGCCGCGACGTCCCCGGCTGGAGCTACGTCGGAGGCGCTTGGTACAATCGATTTCCCGCCAGCGTCCTGAAACGCGATGTCGAAATGCCCGATCGCTCGGTCGTGCGATTCCAGCTCGCGTGGAAAAACCGGATCGCTTTGGCCTTGGCGTTCCATGCCGACTTCAAGGACCTGGAAAAACCGGGTGAAAACCCGGAAGCGAGCAAACGGGTCGACGTTAGCACGCAGTCGTATCCGAAGCACTTCGGTCACGCCTACGTTTTGAATCTGTATCAAAATTACGTCGTGCTCTATCGCAGCGGTTACGACCCGGATGGCAAACCCACCGTGGACCGGTTGCAATCGGGCGGCACCAATATCCGTCTGCCCGAAACCGGCGAAGCTCGCGTCGAACTCCGCTGCAATCGATCGACCGGCGAAATCGCGCTTTATCTCAACGACGAGTTCGCCACCCAGTGGACGGAGGCGGGCGAAGGCGGCTACGCCGCCCCGGGGGGCGGGATCGGTTTCATTTCCGCCGGCGGACCGGTTCGGATTTCCGAAATGACCGTCGCCCAGTGGAACGGAATGCCCGACTCCGCCCGTAGCATGCAGACCGACGACCAGGATGTGATCCTGCTGGCAAACGGCACCGACCGGTTCGCGGGCGAAATCACCGGCCTGCAAGATGGCAAACTGAAGGCAAAATCCCGCTACGGAGATTTTCAATTCCCTCTCGCCGACGTGGCCGAGATCCGCATCGCCCGCAACAAACTGGCGAAGCCAGTCGCTCACAGCCAGGCATCCACCCGTATCCGCTTCCAACCGCTCGGCTCGATTTCCGGCGTGGCGGAATCCACCACGGGGAATCGCCTTCGTTTCCTCTCGCCACTCGCTGGCAAACTCGAAATCGATCTCGATTACGCGGTGATGATCGATTTCAAAAACTCCAACAGCTTCGTCGATGAATGGGATCCGCCTTTCTGAGGCCGCCATGTGGTGCGCGTGCTGCTTCGGCGCGGTCGCGGTCGCGGACGAAGTCACGCTCGCAGGCGACTCCCGCCTCGCCGGGTCCGTTTCCGCCATCGCGGAAAACGGCAATGTCACCTTGGAAACCTCGCTCTCGCCCGAACCTCTCGCGTTGCGTGGCGAGGCGGTGCGGAACATCTCGTTCTCCAAGCGGGCGGAATCGTGGGTACGAGGCGACACGTTGCTAACCTTGGTAAATGGCGACGTGCTGCCTTGTGAAATTCGGTCGCTCGACTCGGACCATCTCACGCTCGCCACTTCCTTCGCCGGTGAGATGTCGGTGCCGCGCGCGATGCTCACCCGGCTCACGCTTGGCGCGATCTCAACGCACGCGATCTACGAGGGTCCTACGACTTTGGAAGGTTGGGAAGCCGAGCAATGGATCTATCAGGAAAACACGTTCGCGAGCCAAACCAGCGGACGGGTGGCCAGGAAGTTCGACCTGCCGAAGCAATTCATCCTGCGCTTCCATCTGGCTTGGAAAAACAACCCGAGCCTGCAGGTCGCCTTCGCGGAAACCTCGAGCGATCCCAAATCCGACCGCTATTTTTTTCAGTTCACCAACGGGGGCATCGAGATCAAACGGCAGAACGGTGCGGAACAAAAACAAATCTCCCTCACCACCCTCAGCCGGCCGCCGGACCAATTTCCCGAAAGCGAAATGGACGTGGAAATCCGCGTCGATCGCAAGGACGCGAAACTCCAACTTTGGATCGATGGTCAACTCGAAGCCCGGATCGACGACCCGGTGGGTCAATCGCCCGGAGGGGGAGGCATCGCCTTCCGCTCGAACGTGGGCGGCGAAGGAACGCACCGGATTTCGAAGATCCGGATTTTGAACTGGGACGTCGAAGGCGACCGCCATCGCACCGAGGAACGCGGCGACCCGAAAACCGACGCGCTCATCGACTCCGAAGGCGGGCGCTACAGCGGTCGACTCGACTCCATCGCCACCCATGCGGGAGTTCCCTTGTTGCGATTCAAAAGCCCGCTGCTCGACAAGCCGATGGAAATTCCCGCAACGGAAGTTTCCACCGTGTTTTTCGCCACGCCCAAAGCCGTTGAAGTGGCAAAGCCCCCCTTGGTGCTGAAAGTCCACGGTGGCGGTGAGTTGCACGTCGAAAGCTGTCGTTTCGCGGGCGATCGCATTTCCGCGCGTCATCCCCTGCTCGGTGAATTGGCATTGAACCGCGCCGCTTTGGTGGCGGTCGAACGCCGCCCCCCCGTTCCCTCGAAAAACGCCAGTCGCGAATGAATCTTCGACTTCTCGTCCTCCTGCTCGCATGGCCCGCATCGCCCGCCTTGGCGGACGATTCGTCCGGTGGCGTAATCCGATTCGCGAATCAAAATCAACTGGCCGGAACGCTCGAATCCTTGAATGCGGATCGATTGGTGTGGAACTCGCCGCAGTTGGAGCGCCCGTCGCCGTTTTTCGTCGATCAAGTGCTCGACGTCACGCTTCCGGCCGAATTTCCCGAACTGAATGCCGATCACGACGCGACTTTAAACCTGACCAACGGCGACATTCTCCACGGCCAACTTTCCTCGGTGACCGACCAAACGATCGAGCTGGACACCTGGTATGCGGGGAAGCTGACGATCAAACGCCCGATGGTGGCGTCGCTGAAGATTACCGGCCGACCGAAATTTTATTACCGCGGGCCCGATTCGCTGGAGGGTTGGGAGCAGACCACCCATGGCGATCGCAAAGCGTGGCGATATGAAAACCGCTCCTTTCGATCGAGCGAGTCCGGCGGCATCGGCCGCGATCTTCATCTGCCCGATCAATGCCGCATTTCCTTCGATCTCGCATGGCGGTCGAACCTGCGCCTGCGGCTGCTGATTTTCTCCGACAACCCCGCCACCGAGTCGCCGCAGAACGCGTACGAACTCGCCTGGCAACGCCGTTACGCCTACATGCGGAAACGGACCGCGGCGAACAATCGCGGCGATTCGCCCATTCTCGGACAAGCCCACGTGCCGGAAAGCGCGCAGAACGAGAAAGCGCATGTCGACCTCTACTGCGATCGATCGAAAGGCCTGTTCAATTTCGTCGTCGACGGCCGCTCCATCGCCCTTTGGAACGACCCCGATCCGAAGCAGGCGCTCACGGGCGGAAGTTTGCATTTTGTGGCGGAAGATTCCTCACCTTTGCGGATCTCCCACCTCGAGGTGAGCGGCTGGGATGGCGTGGTGGAGAATCCACCCGAGGACGAAGATCTCAACGCTCAGGAACAACGTGAACTGGAAGCCACCGCGGAAGCGGAGGCCGAAAAAGCGGGGGGCCTCATGAAGCTCCGCAACGGCGACCTCCTCGCCGGCGATGTACTCGCGATCCGGGACGGCGTGATGAAAGTGAAAACCTCCTTCGGGGAGATCAACCTGCCGGTTTCGCGACTGCGCACCATCGCGCTGAAACCGTCAGAATACGACGAAGCGAAATGGAATCGCGGCGATATCCGAGGCTGGTTGCCCGATGGCGGACGGGTCACGTTCCGGCTCGACCAAGCCGCCGGGAGGTCGCTTTCCGGCTTCAGCCAGAATTTCGGCGACGCGACTTTCAAGGCCGACGCGTTCAATCGGCTGGAATTCAACATCTACAACTCCGAATTCGAAACCCAGCGGAGCGATCCAGAGTGGTGAGCCGTTTCTGAAGGAGTTGCGGGTAAACGGGAGAATGTCCGACTAAAAGACGGCCATTCGTATTTTTACGATCCTACGCAACAAAATGCCACGAGCGGGGTTAACCGCCAGTTAACCTAATACTCCTTGCAGGATAACTGATTTTGAACTAGTTGCAGCCACCCAAAAACCCCAAAGGCGCTTCGGCGCCTTCTTTTGGATGAGACGGTCCTCCCCGCAAAACCCAGCGGCCTCCCATCGAATATGTTCCACCCCATTTCTCTGAATTGGCGTCAGTCCCTAACGATTCTTTGCGCCCTGATCATAACATCGGGTGCCGCCCACGCGGACTTGATGAACCGTTGGTCGTTTAACACCTCGGCAGGCAATGCCCCGACCGGGACTTCAATCGCCGATAGCGTGGGCACCTCCCACGGGGCGGTCGTCGGAAACGGTGCCATCTTCAACGGAACGTCCCTCGTGTTGCCGGGAACGACCACCGGCAACCAGACGCCTTCAAGCATTTCCGCCTACGTCGATCTGCCGAACTATATCATTTCCTCGAAGACCAACCTGTCGGTGGAGATATGGGCAACGTCTCTTTCAAATACCAGTTGGCAGCGGCTGTTCGACTTCGGACGCATGCAGAACGGGAGCACCGCGGGGTTAGGCATCAGTGCGCGGGGCTCAGGTGCCGCGACCGGTGAAATTCGACCCAACGCGACCGCCGCTCCGGTTAATACCAATGCGTGGGACGATCTCGGATTGACGATTAACCGAGGCTCCACCGCCAATACGCAGCGGCTGCTCGGCAAAAATGAAAACGTGGGTTTCCAGAGTGACACGGGCGTCACCGTCACGACCAACACGCAATATCATTTCCTCTGCACGTTTGCCGATGGCGTCGGCACCTATGGTTCCACGGGTGGTCGAGTCGCGTGGTTTCTGAACGGGGTGCAAGTCACCTCGATGGACGTCAACTATCGCCTGGTCAACCTTTCGGACGTCAACAACTGGCTTGGCCGCTCGATGTACAGCGCCGACAGCCAGGCAAACATCGCCTACAACGAGGTCAGGCTCTACAATCACGTATTGAGCGACGCGGAGATCGCCGCCAACGTCACCGCCGGTCCCGACCAAATCGTCGAACCCGATCCGGTCGACCCTCCGACTCCAGATCACCTCTGGACCTTCACCACGCAAGCCGCGCTGGAAGCGACGGCGGGCACGACTTTCACCGATTCGATCGGTGGTGAAGTCGCCACACTGAAGGGCAATGGTGGCTCACTCACCGGCGGAGCGGTGGTTCTCCCCGGCACGACCACCGGTAACCAGTCGGCGGCGACCATTTCGGCCTACCTCGATCTTCCGAACGGCATCGTGACCCGGACCGCGAGCGTGAGCGTCGAGGCTTGGGCGAGTCCGCTGTCTTCGAAAAACTGGCAGCGCTTGTTCGACTTCGGCCGCTGCGCCACCACTCATGGCGAAGGCGCGACCGGAGAAATTCTCGATACGAATTCCGCACCCGGAGGGTATGCGGCGTATGACAATCTCAGCCTGACGTTCAACAACGCCGACAACATCAACTCCCAACAGCTCGAAGGCCAATACGACGGCAATGCTCCTCAGTATTCCTTCAGCACCGCCACCACCGTCGCGGGCACGCAGTATCACTACGTCCTCGTGGTGGAGGATACCGCCACCGGCTGCCAAGCCCGCTGGTATCGCAACGGCGTCCTTCAGAACACCGCCAACTACGCCTTCCACCTTAATACGATGGAAGACGTAAACAACTGGATCGGTCGTTCGATGTATGGCGGCGACTCGAACTCGCACCTTTCGCTCAACGAGCTCCGCATTTACCGCCGCGTGATCACCCCCGAGGAAATCGACGCGAGCTACGAAGCCGGTCCGGACCCGGCGGTCGGCCCGGCCGAACCACCGGTTGCCGCTCCGATTCCTTCCCGCCGCTGGACCTTCGACACCGCCTCCGGCTCCGCGGCCTCCGGAACCCAATTCCTCGATACCGCCACGGGTGAAATCGCCACCGTCCGGGGCAACGGCGCGACGACCAACGGCACGGAACTCGTCTTGCCGTCGACCGCCACGACGGGCAACCAAACCGCGGCCAACATCTCCGCTTATCTTGACCTGCCGAATGGCATCATTTCGTCGCGCCCCAGCCTGACCTTCGAAACGTGGATCACCCCGCTGTCCTCGAAAAACTGGCAGCGCATTTTCGATTTCGGCAACACCTCGATCACCAGCGGCACGGGAGCCGCCGAAGGCGAAATCATCGACAGCGCCACCGCGCCCGGCGCGTTCGTCGCCAACGACAACCTTTTCCTTTCCCTCAACAACGGCGGCACGCTCGGCTCGCACCGGCTTGAAGCGAAACTGAATGGCGCCGCGACCGTCACGTCGAACACCGATCTGTCCTCGGCCACATCCGTCGGCACCAAGTATCATTTCGTGATGACCGTGAAAGACGGCGGCGGATCCTACGGCAGCACCGGTTGTCTCGTGAAATGGTATCGCAATGGTTCCCTTGCCGGTAGCGTCGACCTTCCTTATCGCCTGCCCGATCTTCAGGATGTGAACAACTGGATCGGCCGCTCGATGTGGGCGGCGGACACGAACGGCAACTTCGAGATCGATGAACTCCGGCTCTACGACCGCGCCATTTCGATTTCCGAAGTGAGTTCGTCCTACACCGCCGGTGCCTCCGCGACCTTCGCGCCACCGGTCGCGGTGAACGACTCCGCAACGGTCTATCCCGGCCAAAAGGTGCTCGTCGACGTGCTCGCCAATGACACCGGCAACCCGGCTTCCTCAAGCCTGGCGATCGCCAGCCCGCCATCCGTCGGCACCGCCACGGTCGTCAATGGGAAGATCCTTTACACCCATGTCGGAACCAGCACCACGCCGGTCACGTTCACCTATGGTGTCGGCAACGTCAGCGGCACCACCTCGACTGCCACGGTCACGATCAATCTCAGCAGCTCCCTCCGCGTCCCGAATCCGGAGTTAGCGATGCCCACCGCGCCCCCCGCGACCGCCTTCCAAACGGTGGACGCGCTTCCAGGCGTGACCTTTGAAGAACCGATCTGCATCGCGAGCGTCCCTGGCGATTCGACCCGCATGTTCGTCGGCGAGCGCATGGCGAAAATCCAGTTGGTCCTGGATGTCACCGCCACCTCGCCCACCAAGAGTCTCTTCCTGGATCTCCAGGATGTCGTCGCCGGCCGCAGTCCGACCGAGACGATCGCCGATTGGGACTTGGGCGAAAACGGCCTGCTCGGCTTCGCCTTCCATCCGAACTACGCCACCAACGGCTACTTCTACGTCGCCTACACCGTGCGAATTAACGGCGGCTCCTATTACCAGCGCATCTCGCGTTTCAAAGTCAGCACGGGCGATCCGACGGTCGCCGATCCCGCTTCGGAGTTGATCTTGCTCCAGCAGCTCGATGAAGTTTTCAACCACAACGGCGGCGACCTTCACTTCGGCCCGGATGGTTACCTCTATTATGCCGCAGGCGACGAGGCGAATGCGTATGACTACAAACTCAACAGCCAAAAGATCAACAAGGACTTCTTCGCCGGCATCTTCCGCATCGATGTGGATAAGAAGCCCGGCAACCTGGAACCGAATGCGCACGCCTCGATTCCCACCGACAACGGCATCGCACGCTTTTCGGTGCCCGTGGACAATCCGTTCGTTCACACCAGCTTGGGCGGCACTTGGGATGGAACTTACAGCGGCGTATCGATCACTCCGCTGAGCGGCATTCGCACGGAATTCTGGGCCACCGGTTTGCGTCACATTTGGCGGATGTCCTTTGACGAACTCACCGGCAACCTCTGGGCCGGCGACGTCGGCCAGGACACCTACGAGGAAGTCAACCTGATCCAAAAGGGCGGCAACTACGGCTGGGTGTATCGTGAAGGCGCCCACGACACCAACTTCACCAACCCGGCCCCACCGGCCAAACCCGCCGGCTTCAGTTCGATCGATCCGGTTTACGAATACGTCCACGCCAGCGTCGCAGGCGGTGACGCGCAATTCAAAGGAAACTCGGTCGTGGGCGGCATCGTTTACCGCGGCACGAAGTTCCCCGCCTTGTATGGTTCGTATATTTTTTGCGACTCGGTTTCGGGCCACATCTGGCGACGCGATCCCACCACCGGAACGGTCACCCGCATCACCGGCGTGCCGGGCGTTTACGGCGCGCTTTCGAGCATGGGCGTCGACCCCTCGAACAAGGACGTGCTCTTCGCCGATTATCTCAACGGCAAGATCCTCCGTCTCGCCACCGGCACGACGGACACCACTTTCCCGGCAACCTTGAGCGCGACCGGCCTCTTCGCGGATTTGACCGACCTCTCGCCCTCTCCGGGCCTCCTGCCCTACGAGCCGAACCTCACCTTCTGGAGCGACTTCGCCGTGAAACGCCGCTGGTTCTCCATCCCGCAGGCGAACGACACGATGACGTGGATGCTCGATGAGAACTGGACCTACCCCAGCGGCATGGTCTGGGTGAAACACTTCGATCTGGAAATGACCCGTGGCGTTCCAGCCACCAAGCGTCGCATCGAAACCCGCGTCGTCGTGAAAACCGATGGCGGTTCCTACGGCGTCAGCTACCGCTGGAATGACGCCCAGACCGAAGCGACTCTCGTTCCCGACGAAGGCGCGGAGTTCAACCTCGATGTCGTCGAAAACGGCTCGCCCCGCACCCAGCGCTGGCAGATTCCCAGCCGTTCGAGCTGTCTGACCTGCCATACGCCGCAAGCCGGTCACGCGTTATCGTTCAACACCCGCCAGCTCAACCGCAGCCATACCATCAACGGCGTCACGGGCAATCAACTGACCCTTCTGCGCAACGCCGGCTACCTCGCCAACGATCCGGGTTCGCCCAATATTCTGCCGCGACACGTTCGGCCGGACGAAACCGACTACTCGCTGGAATCCCGCGTGCGATCCTACCTCGCGGTGAACTGCGCCTATTGCCATCAGGAGGGCGGCACGGTCGCGGGAGCGAACTGGGACGGCAGCGCCCACCTCACCCTTGCGGAAACCGGGCTGATCGATGGCGAGGCGGAAAACAACGGCGGCAACCCGCTCAACAAGTACATCGTACGCGGCGACGCCACCCATTCGATCGTGCTCAACCGCATGGCGGTGACCAACGGCTTCACCCGCATGCCGCCGCTCGGCAGCAGCGAATTGGACCAAACCAACATCGCCTTGGTGCAGGAATGGATCACTCAATCGCTGCCCGAACGTCAGACCTACGACGAATGGCGTTTGGCGGAATTTGGTTCTTCCACGTCTTCCGAAGGCACAGCTTCCTCCGATCCGGATGGCGATGGCCAAACCAATGAGCAGGAATTCGTCGCCAACACTGATCCGCGCAATCCGGCGAGCTTCCTTACCTCCACGCTGTCGGTCGACGGAACTACGATCACCCTTACTTTCAACGTGCCGGAAGGCCGCTCCGCTTGGATCGAAACTTCTTCCGATCTCAACGCGTGGACCTTGTGGGACATCCCCGGCAACAACGGCCTGCCGCTCGCGAGCGGCCCGGTGAGCTTCAGCGGCCCGGCTTCCGGTGCGAAGCAGTTCTTCCGCCTGCGCCTTCAGGACAATTAAAAGCGGAAGGCGACGGATTCTTCGGAAGCCCGCGAGTCATGGTTTTCCATGCCGCAGGCTTCTTTATTTTTAACTAGTTAACTCTCGGGATCGCCATTCGTTCCTTGCGGCTTTCTCGAATCGGGTTTAAGTGGCAAGCCAACCCAAAAACCCCCGGGACAGGTATTTCATCCGTCCCAGGTGAATGAGTCGTCCTCACGGACAAGCCCGAGACTTTCATTCTCCATGACCCACCGTCTTCCTCCCAGTTGGCGTGGCACGGCCTTGGCCGCATGCTCCGCTCTGTTGGCGTGTTCATCCGCGCGAGCCGATCTCGTCAATCGTTGGTCGTTCAATCAAACCAGCGGCAATGCCACCTCGGGCACCACCATGGCCGACTCGGTATCGGGTCAGATCGCGACCGTGCGAGGAATCAACGGAGTTTTCACCGGCAGTGCGCTGACTCTGCCAGGGACCACCACCGGCAACCAATCACCGGCGACCGTTGCGGCCTACGTCGATTTGCCAAACGGCCTCATTTCCGGTCACGAGAACCTGACCATCGAAGCGTGGGTGACGCCCGTTTCGTCGAAAAATTTTCAACGTCTGTTCGATTTCGGCAACATGAACGGAAACGGCGACGGCCTGGGCGCGACGGGCGAATGGACCGGTGGCGCGAGCACGGCACCCGGCGGTACCACTGCGGCGGACGAATTCGGACTCAGCCTGAACTTCGGCACCGACCTCAGCGGGCAGCGTCTTTATGGTCGCCTCAATTATCAACAAACCGGCGGACTAAACCTCTACGTGGATACCACGGTCGCGACCACGGCTGGCCAACGCTATCACTACGTCGTCACCTTCGAAAAGGGCGTGGGCACCTACGGCAGCGCGGGTGGCCGGGAAAGCTGGTACCGCGACGGCGTGCTGATCGCCACCTTGGATCTGCCGTATCAGCTCTCGGTCATCAACGACGTGAACAACTGGCTCGGACGCTCGCAATTCAGCGCCGACTCCATGACCAACGCGTCCTACGATGAGTTCCGCGTTTACGATCACGCGTTTACCGCCGACGACGTAATTATGAGCCGCGATATCGGCCCGGATTCGGTGCCGGTATTTCCCGCCCCCGTCGCGACCGCCGATGCCGCCACGATGCACGCGGGGCAAAAGGTATTGCTCGACGTTCTCTCGAATGACACCGGCTCCTTTTACACTTACGGCGTCGCCATCGCCACGCCTCCGTCCGCCGGCTCCGCGACTGTCGATGCGAACGGCCGTATTCTTTACACCAACACGAGCACGGTCGCTTCCGACAGCTTCACCTATACCGTCAGCGGCCCGGGCGGCCCGTCCGCTCCCGCGACGGTCAACATCACGTTCTCCAACAGCCTTCGCATCGCGAATCCCGAGTTGGCGATGCCCTCCGCAGCCCCGACGACTTACTTACAGGTTGTCGACGCGCTGCCTGGCGTCACCTTCAACCAGCCGATCTGCATCTCCAGCATCCCGGGCGATGCTCAACGCCTGTTCGTCTGCGAGCGGATCGCGAAAATCCAATTGGTCCCGGACGTCACCGCCAGCTCTCCCACCAAAACCGTCTTTCTCGACCTTCAACAAGTGGTTTCCGGTCGCAGCCCGACCGAAACCATCGAAGGCGGCGGCAATGCCGAGCACGGATTGCTCGGGCTCGCATTCCATCCGAATTACGCCAGCAACGGTTACTTTTACGCCGCCTACACCGTGCGGATTTCCGGCGGGTCTTATTATCAACGCATCTCCCGCTTCAAGGTCAGCGCCGCGAATCCGAACGCGGCGGATCCAACTTCCGAACTCATCCTGCTTCAACAACTCGATCAAGGTTCCAACCACGACGGCGGCGATCTTCACTTTGGACCCGATGGCTATCTCTATTACGCCGCGGGAGATGAGGAGGCGCAACGCGACCTGCGGTTCAACAGCCAAAAGATCAACCTGGATTTCTTCTCCGGCATCTTCCGTATCGATGTGGATAAGAAGCCCGGCAACCTCGCCCCGAACCCGCACAGCGCGATCCCGACCGACAACGGCGTCGCCCGCTTTTCCGTGCCGGCGGACAACCCCTTCATCCACACCAGCCTCGGCGGCACTTGGGATGGCACGATCAACGGCGTGACCATCACGCCGCTGAGCTCGGTTCGCACCGAGTTCTGGGCATTCGGGTTGAGACATCCCTGGCGTATGTCGTTCGATTCCCTGAATGGTGATCTCTGGGCCGGTGACGTCGGCCAGGACACCTACGAGGAAGTCAACCTGATCCAGAAAGGCGGCAACTACGGTTGGGTGTATCGCGAAGGCAAACACGACACCGCTTTCACCAATCCGGTGCCACCTGCCAAACCCGTCGGCTTCACTTCAATCGATCCGGTTTACGAATACGTCCACGCCAGCATCGCCGGGGATGCGCAATTCAAAGGAAACTCCGTCTGCGGCGGCTACGTCTATCGCGGCGCTCGCTTTCCGGCGTTCTATGGTTGCTACATCTTTTGCGATTCCGTCTCCGGCCACATATGGAGCCGTGATCCCACCACCGGCGTAGTCACCCGCATCACCGGCGTACCCGGCGTTTACGGCGCCCTTTCCACCATGGGTGTCGATCCTTTCAATCGCGACCCACTTTTCGCCGACTACATCAACGGCAAGATCCTCCGCCTCGCCACCGGCACGACGGATACGACGTTTCCGGCAACCTTGAGCGCGACCGGTCTGTTCGCCGATCTCACCGACCTCTCGCCCTCGCCTGGCCTTCTTCCCTACGAGCCGAATCTCACCTTCTGGAGCGACTTCGCCGTCAAACGCCGCTGGTTCGCCATTCCGCAGGCGGGCGACGTAATGACATGGATGCTCGATGAAAATTGGACCTACCCGACCGGAATGGTCTGGGTGAAACATTTCGACCTCGAAACGACCCGTGGCGTTCCGGCCTCCAAGCGGCGCATCGAAACCCGCGTCGTCGTGAAGACCGGCACCGGTGCTTATGGAGTCAGTTACCGCTGGAACGACGCCCAGACCGAAGCGACTCTCGTTCCCGACGAAGGAGCCGAGTTCAACCTCGATATCGTCGAAAACGGTTCGCCCCACACCCAGCGCTGGCAGATTCCCAGCCGTTCGAGCTGTCTGACCTGCCACACGCCGCAGGCCGGTCACGCGTTGTCGTTCAACACCCGCCAGCTCAACCGCAGCCATACGATTAACGGCGTCACGGGCAATCAACTAACCCTTCTGCGCAATGCCGGCTACCTCGCCAACGATCCAGGTTCGCCCAATATTCTGCCGCGACACGTTCGCCCGGACGAAACCGACTATTCGCTGGAATCCCGCGTGCGCTCCTATCTCGCCGTCAACTGTGCCTATTGCCACCATGAAGGCGGCACGGTTGCCGATGCGAATTGGGACGGCAGCGCCCACCTCACGCTCGCGGAAACCGGACTGATCGATGGCGAGGCGGAAAACAACGGCGGCAACCCGCTCAACAAGTATATCGTGCGCGGCGACACCACCCATTCGATCGTGCTCAATCGCATGGCGGTCACCAATGGCTTCACTCGTATGCCGCCGCTCGGCAGCAGCGAATTGGACCAAACCAACATCGCCCTGGTGCAGGAATGGATCACTCAATCGCTGCCGGAACGTCAGACCTACGATGAATGGCGTTTGGCGGAATTCGGTTCGGACACTTCTTCGGAAGGCGCCGCCTCGGCCGACCCGGATGGCGACGGCCAAACCAACCAGCAGGAATTCGTCGCCAATACGGACCCGCGGAGTCCGGCCAGTTTCCTCACCACTCAGCTTTCCGCCGATGGTTCCAACGTCACCCTCACCTTCAACGTGCCTGAAGGTCGATCCGCTCTCATTGAAACCTCGTCGGATCTCAACGCGTGGACCTTGTGGGACATCCCGGGCAACAACGGCCTGCCGCTCGCGAGCGGGCCGGTGAGCTTCAGCGGCCCGGCTTCCGGCGCGAAGCAGTTCTTCCGTCTGCGCCTTCAGGAGAACTAACCGGGAATCGGGTCATGGCTTTGCCCGGCAGGCACGCCTCGTGCCAGGGTTTATCCAAGCGAATTCGTTGCTTGCCGCCCCCTCGAATCATGGGTAAGCGGCAGGCGCCCAAGAGACTTGGGTCGAGTTTCGCCTAATCGTTCCGCCCCCCATGATTCATCGTCTTTCTCTCAACTGGCGCAGCGTGTTTATCGCAAGTGCCGCCTTGATGAGTTCCGTCGCGCAAGGTGCGCCGATTCACCGTTGGTCTTTCAACCAGGAAACAGGCTCGGCTCCCTCGGGAACCACGATGGTCGACTCCGTCTCTGGAAGCATCGCCACGGTAAGAGGCGTCGGCGCCACCTTCAATGGCGCGGCCTTGGTTTTGCCCGGCACGACCACTGGCAACCAAGCACCGTCCAGCGTCTCCGCCTACGTCGATCTACCGAACGGCATCATTTCCAAGTTGGAAAATATGACCTTGGAGGCCTGGGCCACGCCGATTTCCTCGAAAGACGATCAGCGCCTTTTCGATTTCGGCAATTTTACCGGCAATGGTGACGGCTTGGGCGCTACGGGAGAATGGACTGGAGACGCCAGCACCGCGCCAGGAACCACCACCCCATCCGACCAATTCAGCCTCTCTCATAGCTATAGCACTCTTAATTACCAATTGCTCAACGGCCGACTCAACTATTCACAGCCCGGCGGAGTTTACGTTTCCGCACTCTCCTCTCTTTCCACCACGACGGGCCAACGCTACCACTTTGTCATCACCTTCGAAAAGGGCGTCGGCACTTATGCCAGCACCGGGGGGCGAGCAACTTGGTATCGAAATGGCGTACTAGCCGCCACTCTAGACTTTCCCTATTACCTCTCGGATCTCAACGACGTGAACAATTGGCTCGGCCGCTCGCAGGTCAGTTCCGATCCGATGGCGAATGTTTCGTTCGATGAATTCCGCATTTACGATTTCGCTTTCACTCCTTCCCACGTGACCACCAGCCGCGACGGCGGCCCGGACTCCGTGTTCACCATCCCCGTTCCTGTCGCGAACGACGATGCCGCCACGATGCACACCGGACAAAAAGTGCTCGTCGATGTGCTCGCGAACGATACCGGCTATCTTCTCAAGAAATCGGTTTCCATCATCACGCCACCGTCGGCAGGAACCGCGACGGCGGATGCGAACGGCCGCATTCTTTACACCAGCACCAACAGTGTCAGCGCTGACAGTTTCACTTACACCGTAAGCGGCCCAGATGGACCCTCCGCGCCAGCTACGGTCAATATCTCATTCGCCGATCATCTTCGCATCGCGAATCCGTCGCTCGCACTACCGACTTCCACTCCGTCGAGCTTTTATCAGGTGGTCAACGCCCTACCCGGTCTTTCTTTTCTCCAACCGATTTGCATCTCAAGCACTCCGGACAATTCGAAGCGTTTATTCGTCTGCGAACGAATGGCGAAAATCCAGATGATTCCGGACGTCACGGCCGAGGCTCCCACCAAATCGCTCTTTCTCGACCTTCACCAGGTTATCGCCGGTCGAAGCCCCACTGAAACGATGCAAGATTGGGTGATGGGCGAGAACGGTCTGCTTGGCCTCGCCTTCCATCCGAACTACGCCACCAACGGCTACTTCTATGTCGCTTATACCGTACAAATCGGCAGCTCCTATTATGAGCGTATTTCCCGTTTCAGAGTGAGCGACGCGGACCCCAACGTGGCTGACCCCACCTCGGAGTTGATCCTGCTGCAACAAGTTGATCGAGGCTACAATCACAACGGCGGCGACCTTCACTTCGGCCCCGACGGTTATCTCTACTACGCCACTGGCGACGAAGAAGCGCAACGCGACATTCGATTCAACAGTCAGAAGATCAATCTGAATTTCTTCTCCGGCATCTTCCGCATCGATGTGGATAAAAAGCCGGGCAACTTTGAGCCAAACCCGCACACCGCGATTCCCACCGACAACGGCATCGCCCGCTTCTCCGTGCCAGCGGATAATCCCTTCATTCATACCAGCCTCGGCGGAACTTGGGACGGCAAAATCAATGGCGTCACCATCACGCCACTCAGTTCGATCCGCACCGAATTTTGGGCCTTCGGGCTACGCCATCCTTGGCGAATGTCGTTCGACTCGGTCACGGGTGATCTCTGGGCCGGCGATGTGGGCCAGGACACTTACGAGGAAGTCGACCTCATCCAAAAAGGCGGCAACTACGGCTGGGTCTACCGCGAGGGCAAACACAACACGGACTTCTTCAATCCCTTTCCGCCGACAAAGCCTGCTGGCTTCACTTCGATCGACCCTGTATACGAATACGTCCACGCCAGTGTCCCTGGCGACGCACAGTTCAAAGGCAACTCCGTCTGCGGTGGCTATGTCTATCGCGGGTCCCGCTTCCCGGCGCTCTACGGCCATTACATCTTTTGCGACTCGGTTTCGGGCCACATCTGGAGCCGCAATCCCTCCACGGGCACGGTCACTCGACTCACCGGTGTGCCGGGCGCATATGGTGGGCTTTCAAGCATGGGCGTCGATCCTTCAAACAAGGATCTGCTTTTCGCCGATTACATCAATGGCAAGATCCTTCGCCTTGCGACCGGAACTGCCGCAAGTTTGCCCGCTACCTTAAGCGCGACGAAATTGTTCGCCGATCTGACCGATCTATCCCCTTCGCCGGCCCTCCTACCCTACGAGCCGAACCTCACGTTCTGGAGCGACCACGCCGTCAAACGCCGCTGGTTCGGCATTCCCGATTCGGTCAGCACAATGACGTGGACGCTCGATGGCAACTGGACCTACCCCACCGGCATGGTCTGGGTGAAACACTTCGATCTCGAAATGACGCGCGGCGTTCCATCCCCCAAGCGTCGTATCGAAACCCGCGTCGTGGTCAAAACCGACAGCGGCTGCTACGGCGTCAGCTACCGCTGGAACGGCGCACAGACCGAAGCGACCCTCGTTCCAGACGAAGGTGCGGAGTTCGATCTCGAGATCGTTGAAAACGGCGCGACCCGCACCCAGCGCTGGACGATCCCCAGTCGTTCGAGCTGCCTGACTTGTCACACGTCCCAGGCCGGTCATGTGTTATCGTTCAACACGCGACAGCTCAACCGGGCCAACACGATCAACGGTTTCAGCGGAAATCAGCTCACCCTGCTGCGGAACGCCGGCTACCTTGCCAACGACCCCGGTTCGCCAAACATTCTCCCGCGACACGTTCGCCCGGATGAAACGGATTACTCGCTGGAAGCCCGCGTGCGATCCTACCTCGCGGTGAATTGCTCCTATTGCCACCGCCAAGGAGGCACGGTGGCGGGCGCGAATTGGGACGGCAGCGCCAATCTCACTCTGGCGCAAACGGGTCTGATCAACGGGACCGCCACCAACAACGGCGGCAGCTCGCTCAACAAGTATATCGTGCCGGGCGATACCACCCATTCGATCGTGCTCAACCGCATGGCCGTGGCGAATGGTTTCACCCGCATGCCACCGCTCGGCAGCAACGAATTGGATCAAACCAACATCGCGCTCGTGCAGGAGTGGATCAATCAGACGTTGCCGGAACATCTCACCTACGACGAATGGCGTTTGGCGGAGTTCGGTTCATCCAGCTCCACCGAAAGCGAGTCATCCGCCGACCCGGACGGAGATGGTCAAACCAACCAGCAGGAATTCGTTGCCAACACCGACCCACGCAGTCCGGCGAGTTTCCTCGCCACCCAACTCTCTGCCGACGGTTCCAACATCACGCTCACCCTCAACGTGCCTGAAGGTCGCTCGGCCTTCATCGAAGTTTCCTCCGATTTGAACGCCTGGGCGCTGTGGAACATCCCCGGCAACAACGGCCTGCCCCTTGCGAGCGGCCCGGTTAGCTTCAGCGGTCCGGCTTCCGGCGCGAAGCAATTCTTCCGACTGCGCCTCCAGGACAATTAAAATTAAGCTCTCTGATTATCTGCGTGAATCTGCGTTCATCTGCGGTTCCATTTCTGCTCCGGCAAACACGCATGGGTAGAACTAGACGACGTCCGAAACCGCAGCCGCCAGCAAGCGGAGGTAAATTTTACGGGGCACCTCGTAGCCACCGAATTGTTTGAGGTGCTCTGTCAGCCACTGTGTGTCCAGCAATTGAAAATCCTTCTCACGCAGCGTGGCCACCAAATGGACAAGGGCGATCTTCGACGCGTCGGTTTTGCGGGAAAACATGCTCTCGCCAAAGAACACGCGACCGATCGCCACGCCATACAAGCCGCCCTGCAATCCTTCGGCGTCCCAGCACTCGATCGAATGGGCGAAACCCAAGCGATGCAGCTCGCAGTAGCTGGCCAGTATCGTTTCGTCGATCCACGTCTCATCCCGGCCCGCACAGCCGAGCATCACGTCGCGAAACGCCGTGTTCCAACGGACTTCGAACGGCCGCTTTTTCAATGCCCGCCGCAAACCGTGCGGCACATGGAAACGTTCGTCGAGTGGGATCAAGCCCCGCCGTTCGGGCGAAAACCAGGCCAAGCCGTTTTCGTCCGCCATCGGAAACACGCCCTGGACATAGGCGCCCAGCAACGTTTCCGGTGGAATGAGATTTTCCCTTTCGCTGGCCATGCTGAAAAACATTCGGCCGGAACCCGCGAAGGATTCCGGCCGTAATTTCAAAAGAAGAAGGGCTGTTTAGGGCTTCGCCTTCGGCTTGCCACCGGTCGCCGGCTTGGTCTCGCCCGCTGGCTTGGTTTCACCGGCGGGTTTGTCGCCGTTGGCTTCTTTCGGTTCCGGCTTCTTGCCGCTCTTGATGTCTTCGAGAGCTTTCCTGGCTTCGGCGCGCTGGGCGGGATCGAGCTTATCATCGATTTCCTTGGCCAGCTTCGTGCCGTCTTCCTGACCGCGCTCCGCGGCGAGCGTGGCGAGAGCCCATGCTTTGGGCAGGTTCTCCTTGCCGCCTCCCATCGCGAGCAAGCGTGCCAGAGAAAGCGTTGCCGGGGCGTGACCTTGATTCGCGGCCAACGCATAGAGCTGGGCGGCGGTCGTCAGGTTCTGCGAGGTGCCACCACCACCGCGCTCATACACGGTGGCCAGATTGTTCTGCGCCGGGGCGAAGCCGCTCTGAGCGGCGCGGTTGAGCCAGGCGATCGCCGCCAACGTGTCGCTCACGCCCATTTTGCCCGAAAGGTAAAGCAGGGCGAGTTCGTTCTGTGCTTCCACCACTCCGGCGTTCGCCGCGGAGAGCAAATGGCCATAGCCTTTGATGAGATCCGGCGTTTCACCCGCGAGGCGGATGGTGGCGAGCTTCCAATGAGCGGCCCCATTGCCCGCAGTCGCCGCTTTCTCCAACAGGCGGATGCCGCGATCCCGATCTTTTTCGACGCCCTTGCCGTTCAAATAGAAATCGGCGGCCCGCAAAGTCGAATCGACCTGACCGGCTTCGTCGCCTTTTTGATAGGCTTCGAGCGCGACCTGCGGATTCTTCTTCACGTTCTCCTCGTAATCGCCGAGTGCCACATACGCGGCGTATTCCTTCGCATCGATCGCCTTCTTGATCCACTCGCGACCTTCCTTCTCGTTGCGCTGGGCTTCCGGTCCATTGAGCAAACGCGAGCCCAGCGCAGCCATCGCTCCCGTGTTTCCGAGACCGGCCGCCTTGCGGTAAGCTTCCAGCGACTTCTTAGGGTCCTTCTTGTCGGCGAAACCGAACTGACCTTCATACAAACGGCCCAGCAAAAGCAGTGACGGCACATCGCCCGCGTCAGCCGCCCGGCTCCACCAGAAAACGGTTTTGTCGAAATCCCCTTCCTTGCTCAGCCGGCCACGCAGCCAGGCTTCGCCAAGAATTCGACCGGCGACCGCGGGATCGTTTTTTGCGGCCGCTTCCAATGCTTCGCGGCCTTGGTTGCGCTCCTTTTCGTCCTCGGAAGCCAACAGGATGAAAGACAGGCGATACGTCGCATCCTTCTGACCGGTCGCCGCGGCCTTCCGATAATATTCCAAAGCTTTCGGTTTCGAAGCTTCCAAGCCCTGGCCGGTTTCGGAAGCGAATCCCAAAAGGTAAAGCGCGTCACCATTGCCCTGCTCCGCAAGTGGCTTCGCAAGTTCGACCGCCTTGGCGTGGCGACCAGCCTTAAACGCCTCAAGCGCCTCCTTGGCGGGGCCTTCCGCCTGGTGGGCGACGCCTACCGAAGCGGAAGCGTCGACCGGCATCGACACCGCGGCCGAAAGCGGCAGCAGCGAACCCCACGAAAACAACAAGGCGGCAAAAGCGAATTTCATACGCATGACCTTATCCTAGAAGGGATTTTTCAGCGGAGGCAACCCCCTTCCATGTGAAGCCGAAAAATCATCCCATCGCCAACGGGGGATTTTTACCGCGTCTTGAGCGAATATCGGGCCGGACTCGCCTGATTACGTTCAGTGACGCTTGGAAAGCACGCTTTGCTCGTAACGCTTCACCTCGTCGAGCCAGGCGCGACCGGCCGGCACGTTGTTGCGACGGCAATATTCTTCCCAGACCAGCCCCATCGGCAGGGCTTTCAATTCCTCAAGTAAAGCAAGGCGGGAGGTGTTGTCGCCCTCAGCTTCCAACGCGCGGAGCTGAGCCGTCGGCTCCAACAGAGCCGCCAGCAGGCACTTGAGCGTGGCACGGGTCCCGATGATCCACGCGGCGACGCGGTTGATACTCGCGTCGAAGAAATCGAGCCCGATGTGAGTGCGCTTAAGAAATTCGCCGCGCACGATCTCCTCCATCGTCGCCCGGGTCTGATCGTCGAAGAGCACGACATGGTCGCTGTCCCAACGGACGCCACGGCTGACGTGAAGGATGATCTCCGGCACGAATTGCAGAGCGGACGAAATCTTGTCGGCGAGATACTCGGTCGGATGAAAGTGGCCGGCGTCGAGGCAGAGCACCTTCTGGTTCTTCACCGCATAGCCCATGTAGAACTCGTGCGAACCCACCACGTAGGACTCCGAACCGATGCCGAACAGTTTCGATTCCACCGCGTCGAGATGAAGCTTCGGATCGATCTTCTCGGCGAAAATCGCGTCGAGCGATTTTTCCAGCGTTTCGCGGGGCCACTTGCGGTCGACCGGGATATCTTTCATGCCGTCCGGAATCCAGACGTTGGTCACGACGGTTGAGCCAAGTTGACGGCCCATTTCCTCGCCGATTTTGCGGCAGGCGACGCCATGCTCGATCCAGAACTGACGGACCTTTTCATCTCGATGCGTCAGGGTCGCGCCGTCGTTGGCGAGCGGATGGGAGAAGTAGCTGGGATTGAAATCGAGACCGAGCCCGCGTTCTTTCGCCCAGTCGATCCAACTCTGGAAATGGCCGGGCGTGATCTCGTTGCGATCCACCTTCTTGCCGCCGAAGTCGCCGTAAATCGCGTGGAGGTTCAGTCGATGTTTTCCGGGCAGAAGCGAGTAGACCACATCCAAATCCTGACGCAATTCGTCGATGGACCGCGCTTTGCCGGGGTAATTGCCGGTGGTTTGGATGCCGCCGCCGGTGAGTTCCGCGCCTGCGGATTCGAAGCCTCCCACATCGTCGCCTTGCCAGCAGTGGAGCGAAATCGGAACCGTCGCCAGCGTTTCGAGTGCGGCGTCCACATCCACGCCGAAGTCGGCGTAAGCCTGTTTGGCGATCGAGTAACTTTGTAAGTTCATGACGAGTGTAAGAAATCTACGAGAGGTTCAATGTCCGCCGATGGTGCCTTTGAGATAGGTCCCGTAACCGATGATGACGGTGGAAAGAATCAGCGTAAGAATGCCTGCAACGATCAATCTGTGCGCCTTTTTGCTCGCACCTTTCCACTCATGCAAAATCCATCCCCACATGGTGGAGAAGATGATGATCGATGCCATGTGGAGGGTCCATGAAGAGAATCCGAATCCTTTCGGATCAGCAGCTCCCATTTTAACGTGCCCCATCGAGTAAAAGAAGAATTGGAAGTACCAAGTGGTACCGGCGAGAGCGGAGAAGAAATAATTCGCCATGAGCGGAATGCGTAGGCTGCCTCCATTGCGCGCGACATGGATCCGCTCCACCATTTCTTCGGCCGGGGCATCCGTAGGATTTTCGATTACCGACCCATCCTTTGCATGGATCGGGCGACGCTGTCTGGTCGCGACATATTCATAGCCGCTGCGATTCTTCAAATTAAGAATGACGCACCAAATAAAGTTAGTGGTGAAGCCGCCGAACATGACCACGATCAAAGCTGGTAAGCCAGACCAGAGCGGTTTCGTGCCGGCCGCTACCGATGCAGCCGCGATCGGTTCGCCTGCGGTAAGTCCAAAGTTGAAACAGGCGCTCATGATTCCCGAAAAGGTGGCGACCAGCAGTCCCTTCTTGAAATCGAACTCCCTAATAAATTTCTTTTTCTCTTCAGGCGGCATTTCCTTTTCCTTGGCCGCACCCGCCTTGGCGGAAACCAAGATTCCAACGAGGCAAACCGCCACGCCCAGCAAAGTGATTTTGCCGTAATTCGTGGAGGCGATTTGAACGATGGTTTCCGGAACGGGAACTGTAGGAAACCAAGTCTTGAAAAGAGGCGGCAATAAGGTGCCGAAAGCCGCGCAATAGCCGAGGGCGACGCCCATCCCGAGCGACATTCCCAGATAACGCATGGCGAGACCGAACGTGAGGCCACCTGTTCCCCACAGCATACCAAACAAATAGGTCAAGCCGAGCGTGGAGGCGGACTGGCTTCGGAACACACCTAACAAATCGGTGGTCATCAGCGAAGCGAACAACCACGGACAAATGAGCCAGGAGAACACGCCGCCCACGAGCCAGTAGGTCTCCCACGACCATTTTTTCACCCCTTTGTAGGGCACATAGAAGCTGCCCGAGGCTAGGCCGCCGAGCCAATGGAAGAGGACGCCGAGGATCGGATTCATGGGTTTTTGAGGTAGGGATGGATGAGAGGCCATTATCGCAATGGCAGAACGCGGGAATCGGTCAGCCTGGAATCAGCGAGGTGAATCGTTGGTAAGCAAGCCGCCATTCTTCCGGGTCGCGCGGTGTGTAAGTCTGGAACTCGAACGAATCGCGGATCAACCGGCGACCGGCTGCGAGATCGGCGACGTGACCGGTGGCCATCATTTGAACGATGACGTTGCCGCAGGAGGTGGCCTCGACCGGACCGGCGATGACTTCGATCCCGAGCGCGTTGGCGGTCGCCTGGGCGAGGAAGACATTCTGGGTTCCTCCACCACCTGCATGAAGACGCTCGAAGCGACGACCGGAAATGGCGCAAAAGCGCTCGAACACCATCCGATACTTGAGCGCGAGCGATTCGGTGGCGACGCGCAGGATAGCGCCTTTGTCCGAAGGAACGGTTTGGCCGGTGCGTTCGCACCACGTTTGAATCTTCCGTGGCATCTCGCCGGGCGCGGCGAACACTGGATCATCGGGATCGATGAACGCGCTGAACGGAGCCGCGGCTTCGGCAAGCGCGGCCATTTCCCCGTAGGAAAGCGAATCGCCCTCCAGCGCCCACTGACGCTTGCACTCCTGGATCAGCCAGAGACCGGAGATGTTTTTCAGAAATCGGACGCTGCCCTCGACGCCGAGTTCATTGCAGCAACCCGCGGAAAAGGCCTCCGGCGTGCGAATCGGGTCTTTGCGTTCCAAACCCATGATCGACCACGTCCCGGACGACAGCCAAAGCGAGTCATCGTCCTCCATCGGAATTCCCGCGACCGCCGCCGCCGTGTCGTGCGAGGCGCTGGCGACCACGGGAATGCCCGCCATGCCGATCTCTCGAGCGACGTCCTCGCGAATCGGACCAAGCACGGTGCCCGGGGAAACGATTTTGCCGAAGATCCGTCGCGGCAAACCGAGCGCCTCGATCACGCCCCAGGCCCAATCGCCGGTGCCCGCATCGAGCAACTGTGAAGTCGACGCGATGGTGCGCTCGACGGCCTGCACGCCGCACAGCCAGTAAGCCAGCAAATCGGGGATGAAGAGCAGTCGATCCGCCGCGGCAAGAGCGGGCGAAGAGGCCTGTTCCTCGGCCAACAGGTGAAGGGAGGAGTTATAGAAATTCGTGGTGAGGCCGGTGAGCGAGTAAATCTCCGCCTCGCTCAGTTTCGCATGCATCACCGCGGGCATGCCTTCGTGGCGGGCATCGCGGTATTGATGCGGCATGCCAAGCAAACGGCCATGCGTATCGAGCAAACCGAAGTCGCAGCCCCACGTATCGATGCCGATGGCGACGATCTCCTTGCCATGCTTTTCCACCGCACGACGCAAGCCTTCGACGATATCGCGGAACAGCCCCACGATGTTCCAGTACGAGCCGCCTGGTAGATCCGTGCCGGGATTGTCGAAGCGATGGATTTCCTCCAGCCGGAGGGTTTCCTGATCGGAAATGCCGGCGATAACGCGGCCACTGCCGGCGCCTAGATCAATGGAAAGAAAAACGGGCATACGAAGAGGTCGGAATTTTAACGAGCGATGCGCAGCTCGTAGGGAGGGTTCTTCAGATGAGACTTGGCGTAGGTTTCCGACTCTCGATCGGTTACCACCACATCGATATCCTGCGGCAGGGCGAAGAAGTGATCCGCTTTCACCCCTAGTTTCGAATGGTCGATCAACGCGCAATTCCACGTGGACAGCTCGATCATCATCCGCTTGAGCCGTGCCTGCTCGGGATTCGGCTCGCTCACGCCTTGAACAGGATCGATCCCCGCGCCGGAAAAGAAAAAGCGGTCAATTTTCAGTAACCGGAGAACGGATTCGGTCAGCATGCCGGAAAAACGCCGACCACGCGGGTCATAGGTTCCACCGAGCTGCACCAGCTCGAGATCGTCGCGCCCGGCCAATCTTTCGACCACGGCCACCGAATAAGTCACCACCCTGAGCGGCAGATTTCCGGGGATTTGTCCGGCGAGTTCCAACGCACTCGTCGAGGCGTCTAACAAGACCGTTTCGCCCGGAAGGATGAGCTGCGCCGTCTCACGGGCGATGGATATTTTTTCCTCCAAATTCCGAGCTTCGCGCTCGCTTTGGGAAAGTTCGTCCAGTGGCGCACTCGCGTCCATCGCGCCTCCATGCGTGCGATGAATCTGGCCGCGACGGGCAAGATAGTCGAGATCGCGGCGAATCGTTTCTTCCGTAACCGAATAATCCTTAGCCAGTTCAGTCGTCCTGACCGTGCCATCGCGGCGGAGGCGGTCGAGAATCTGGCGTTGACGTTCGGCGGCGAGCATGTGGGTTTTTGTGGGAAATTGCTTGCTTTAGTGGTTTTTGTTCCGCAAATCCGGCCACGTCAATCCCGAACTGCGTCGAATCCATGTCTGCCAACTTCAAGCACGTGAACTTCTCGTGGGACGATTCCCACGCCGCGACCCTCGATCCGGTCGAACGCCTCGTTTACCGGTCGAATCTCCTCGGTTCCGACCAGCGGATCACCAATACCGGCGGAGGTAACACATCGTCGAAAATCGTGGAAAAAGATCCGCTTTCCGGCGCGGACACCGAAGTGCTCTGGGTCAAAGGTTCCGGCGGCGACCTCCGCACGTCGAAGAAGGAAAACTTCTCGTCGCTCTATCAGGACAAGCTGATCGCCCTGCAAAGCGTTTACGCCGCCCGCGCCGACAAAGGCATCAAGTCGCAGGCCGAAGACGACATGGTGGGCATGTACACCCACACGACGTTCAATCTCAACCCGCGTGCCTCGTCGATCGACACCCCGCTGCACAGTTTCCTGCCGGGCAAACACGTCGATCACATGCACCCGAACGCGATCATCTCGATCGCCGCTTCGAAGAACTGCGAGAAACTCACCCAGGAAATCTTCGGCGGCGAAATGGCCTACGTGCCATGGATGCGCCCGGGCTTCGAACTCGGCCTTGCGATGCAGGAGATCTCCAAGCAAAACCCGGACGTAAAGGCCATCATGATGGGCCAGCACGGGTTCATCTCGTGGGATGACGACGACAAGGTCTGCTACATCCGCACGCTCGAATTCATCGAAAAAGCGGCCGCTTACATCGAAGCGAAGTATGAGGCCAAAGGCGGCGACGCGAAGGCATTCGGCGGACAGAAATATCAATCGCTTTCCCAGGAACAACGCGACACCACCTTCGCCGCGATTCTGCCTTGGCTGCGCGGCCAGGTTTCCCAACAGAAGCGTTTCATCGGCACCGTTCAGGACGACGAAAAGATCCTGCGCTTCGTCAACTCGGCCGACGCCCCTCGCCTCGCCGAACTCGGCACGTCTTGCCCGGACCATTTCCTGCGCACGAAGATCAAGCCGCTCTACGTCGATTGGAATCCGCAGAGCGAAGACGTCGCGGCGCTGAAGAGCAAACTCGCCGCCGGTCTTGAGCAATACCGCAAGGACTACGCTTCCTACTACGCCGCCTGCAAACACTCCAACAGCCCGGCGTTGCGAGACCCGAACCCGACGGTCGTGCTCATCCCCGGCCTCGGCATGGTCGCGTGGGGCAAGGACAAGTCCGAGTCCCGCGTCACCGCCGAGTTCTACAACTGCGCGGTGGAAGTGATGCGCGGCGCGGAAGCGATCGACGAATACATTTCCCTTCCCCAGCAGGAAGCGTTCGACATCGAATACTGGCTGCTTGAGGAAGCGAAGCTCCAGCGCATGCCCGCCGAGAAGGAACTCGCCCGCCAGATCGTGCTGGTGATCGGCGCCGGTTCCGGCATCGGCAAGGAAACCGCCCACCGTTTGGTGAAAGAAGGCGCACACATCGTTTGCGTCGACCTCAACAAAGAAGCCGCCGAAGCCACCGCGAAGGAAATCGAAGCGAAATACGGCGTCGGCATTGGCGTCGCGGGCACCGGCCTTTCCGGTTGCGGCCCGGCTCTCGGTCTGTCCGCCAACATCACGGATCGCGCCAGCATCCGCGCGATGCTCGATCAGGTCGCGCTTGCCTACGGTGGCTTCGACCACATTTGCGTGACCGCCGGGATTTTCGTCCCCTCCGACACCTCCGGCCACATCCCCGACGACAAGTGGGCGCTGACGTTCAACATCAACGTGACTGGCTCCTATTTCGTCGGTGACGAAGCGTTCAAGACCTGGAAGGAACAAGGCCTCAGAGGCAACCTCGTGCTCACCACCTCCGCCAACGCCGCCGTGGCGAAAAAGGGCAGCCTCGCCTACGACACCTCGAAAGCCGCCGCCAACCATCTGGTGCGCGAACTCGCCATCGAGCTATCCCCGCTCGTCCGCGTCAATGGCGTCGCTCCGGCCACCGTCGTGCAAGGTTCGGCCATGTTCCCGCGCGACCGCGTCATCGGTTCGCTCGCGAAGTACGCCATTCCCTATACCGAGGACGAAGCGACCGAATCGCTCGTCAGCAAGCTGGCGCAGTTCTACGCCGACCGCACGCTGACCAAAGCGCCGATCACTCCGGCCGACCAAGCGGAAGCCTACTTCCTCCTTGTGAGCAATCGCCTCAGCAAAACCACCGGCCAGGTCATCACCGTGGACGGCGGCTTGCACGAAGCGTTCCTGCGTTAAATCGAAACCTCCGCCCGCTTTCCTGCGATGAAGTATTCCACGCACGTCGAAAACCCGGATGTCGTCCTGATCGGCAGCGGAGTGATGTCCGCCAATCTGGGCGCGCTTCTCAAACGCCTCGATCCGACGCTTTCGATCCAGGTTTACGAAGTGACCGAAGAACTCGCGCAGGAAAGCTCAAACGGTTGGAACAACGCGGGCACCGGCCACGCGGGAATCTGCGAGCTGAGTTACACGCCCAAGCGTGAACCCGATGGCTCGGTCAAGGTGGACAAGCTCATCGAGATCTTCGGCCAGTTCGAACAATCGAAGCAATTCTGGAGCTATGCCGTCGCCAGCGGCATGGTCGATCAGCCGAAAGAGTTCATCAATCCGGTGCCGCACCTGAGCTTCGTGCACGGCGCGGACATGGTCGACTTCCTGAAGAAGCGTTACGAGGGCATGGCCGCCCACCACTTCTTCGAGGGCATCGAATACACCACGGACCGCGCGACGATCGAACGCTGGGCGCCCTTGCTCGTCGACGGCCGCGGTAAAGAGCCGATCGCCGCGACCAAGATGGACAACGGCACCGATGTGAATTTCGGCAACATCTCGCGCAAACTTCTCGATTGGCTCAGCCGTCAAGATCGCTGCGGGGTCGCAAGCGGTCATCGCGTGACCGGCTTGAAGAAGATCGACGGCAAATGGGAAGTGCGCGCTAAGGATCTGTCGACAGGCGACGTTCATGTAAGCCTCACGAAGTTTGTCTTCGTCGGTGCGGGCGGCGGCAGTCTTCCCTTACTGCAAAAGGCCGGCATTCCGGAAGCGAAAGGCCTCGGTGGTTTCCCGATCGGTGGCCAATGGTTGATCTGTACGAATCCGGAAGTCGTGTCGAAACACCAGGCCAAAGTTTACGGCCAACCGCTCGACGCCGCACCGACCATGGCCGTGCCGCATTTGGACTCGCGGGTTCTCGACGGCAAGAAGGCGCTGCTGTTCGGTCCCTTCGCCGCTTGGACGACGAAGTTCCTCCACAAAGAAGGCAGCGTCACCGATCTCCCCTGCTCGATTCGTCCCGACAATCTTTTCACCCTGCTCAACGTCGGCATCCACAACCTCGACCTCGTCCGTTACCTTGTCGGCCAAGGCACGCAGAGCATGCAGGACCGCATGGAAGTGCTGCACGTCTTCTACCCGGGCGCGAAAGCGGAAGATTGGAAACTCATCGACGCGGGCATCCGTGTGCAGGCGATCAAGAAAACCGATGGCAAAGCCGGCATCGTCCACTACGGCACGGAAGTGATCACGGACGAAGCGCATAGTATTTCCGCTCTGCTCGGTGCGTCACCCGGTGCGTCGGTCTCCGTGAACATCGTGCTGGACGTGGTGAAGAAATGTTTCCCACATCTTCTCGCCACCCCGGAAGGCCAAGCACGAATGAGCGAAATGATTCCGACGTGGAATCTCGACGTTTCACTCCCGGAAAACGCCGGGCACTTCCGCGAGATCCAACGGCGCACCGATAAATTGCTTCAACTCGCTCCCTGAGTCCGCGCTCCGGTCAATTCGGCCGAAGCCTCATTCCTTTGCATCGCGAACGACGCGGGCAGATGTTTTATTGGTGAGATCGAGGTCCCGCACGGGACCAACTTCTTTTTGGTAGGAGGCATAGCCGCGGCGCGTGCCCAAAGCGATGACCATGCCGGAGGGGACGAACTCGCCGCGATCCGCATGAAGCCGCACGGAATGCTTCCGGCCGTTGATGGTGGCGATCACGTCATTGGCCAATCCGCCGCGGCTGTCGAGGATGGTGAGATCCACCCGGGCGCCCTGCGATGATGGGAAGGGACAGCTCAGGGCCTCGGAGTATTTCGCATCCGCGCGGCACTTATCGAGCACATCGCCCGAGCTGATGTTGAAACCGGCGGCCACGCAATCGTGAACCTCGCAGTCGACGACCCGGTCGGCGGCGGGGCCAAGTCCGGTACAAATGCCGCGCCGCATTTGGCGCACGGTGCAGCGCTGGATGGTCGTTGGACCAGTCGGGTGGTTGCCACCTCCTTGGTCATAGAGCCGGATGCCGTCCTCGCTGAGCGAAACCATTTCATCCGCAAGGATCGCACCGTCCGCGCCGACATGGACGCCTTCGACATAACCGCTGCCCACGGCCTTGAACCCGTGGTCGAACGCGTAGCCGGCTTTTTCCGCCAAAATATCGTTCGTTGGCCGAAGCAGGCCATCCACATGGCAATCTCCAATGAGCGTATCAACCGCCCCTTGTACGAAAATAGCGTGTCCCATGGCTCGCATATGGACGTGGCAATTGATGATCCGGGCACCTTTCGCAGGCCATCCAACGCGGATGCCGTTCATCTTGCGGACGTCGCGGCTCGCGATCCCATAAAGGCTGCCGTACCCCCAAGGACTCGAGCCCGAGGTGGTGATGTCCACGTCCTTCAACACCGCGCCGGAACCGGTGACGTTGACTATTTTGTTGCGGCTCTGGATTCCGGGATGATCACCGAAGGTCTCGATCTTCGCTCCCTCAAAAATGGTGTGATCGCCGGCGAGATCGATCACTCGATAAAATCCGTCCACTCCGCCGGGATCACCGAACTGGCGGAACAGCCGGGTATCCACCCGCAGCGTTACGCCATGAAGATCATAATGGCTATCGTGACCCGTGAATTGGACGAAACGATGCGACGCGGCCCGATCCAGCGTGTAAACGCCGGGATTGAGGCGTACTTTTACGTGGTCCTGCGTTGCATAAGCCCGAAGTTCGTCAAGTGAAGCCACGCTCACAAAACCGTCGCTTGGCTTCGCCGTGGCGCATGCGGTGGCGGCGAATAAGGCAAACCCGAAGAAACGCGCCGTTGTCAGTAATGACCGATGGCAGGTATTGAGCATAGTTGATTCCCGCTCCTTCTCGTGAAACACCACCCGGCGGCGAGTGCCCATTCAGGTTTCACTGTTTATCCCCTAGGGACAATAAGCGCCATCGGAAAGGGCGATAGCGGGAGCTCGAACGATTACGAACAAACCCGGCCTGGTTCAGGAAACCAAGCCGGGCTTTTCGTTTAGCCCAACGGGCTAGAGTAATCAGGGAGTCGCCGTGACGTTGTCGAAGACCGAAGTGTTGAGCGTCGTGGTGCTGCCGCTCGACACCGCGAGGCCGATGTAGCAACTGCTCGCCATCGTGACGGTCGCGCTGCCGATCGTCGTCCAGCTCGTGCCGTTGGTGCTGCGCGACGCGGTGATGGTGTTGCCCACCCGCACCAGGCGCACCCAGAGGTTGGGCGCGGTGCCCGAGCTGCTGTTGGTGTTGCTGACGTTGCCGCCGGTGGTCGTGCGGCGCATCCACTTGTAAGCGCCCGAGCCGGTCACGCTGAGGGCCGCCATCCGCGAGTTGTTGTTGAGCGTGTCGCGGATCATGATGCCGACCCGCGCGCTCGAACCGGTGTCCGCCAGCGTGCTGATCCGCGCGATGATCGAGC